>ENA-ORDI01000006-ORDI01000006.1-marine-metagenome-genome-assembly--contig:-NODE-6-length-140937-cov-7.788450_pt1 | contig 140937 bp, 141 predicted proteins | sample MGYA00248628_ERZ508525 | MGnify/ENA primary metagenome ERZ508525 (study PRJEB26195, sample SAMN05422138) | marine metagenome | isolation source: East of Porto Seguro, South Atlantic Ocean | place... | reverse complement strand
CCGCCTCCAATGCCACTTTGGCTTTGAATGTTGGGCTGTGCTTCCTACGTTCTTTCGACATGTCCCACTCCTCTTTCACAGCAACAGCTGCAATTATTTTAGGAGCGGAAACCTCACTTAGCTACCTGTCCGAAAAACCGGGTCCACCTCAAGGTGCCCGTTCTGTACAGCACTAAGATGTAGCGAGGCGTGAGCCCCGCGCAGTCCCAGGATTGCTGGCAGCACAACTTGGCGCCTTCAGCGGATGCCGATCGGTTAACGGGAGAAACCTTTTTAACCCCGTATTCTGGCGATTTAACGGCAAGCGTGCCAGGGGCAGTCGCGTCTTTTACCGCAGCTCTTGCACGGTCACTTCGTAGTCCCGGGCTGTTCTTAGGCGAAGAAAAAAGTCTCCCGGCCCGTGTATGCCCAGAGTGCCCCGCAACGGGCCATCAAATTTAAGTCCCGAGTGGTCAGCGGTATCGTACAGGTCCAAATAATAGGTGCCGTCGCTGTTATAAACATCAACGGCGAAACTCCCATCCCCCACTCCGTCATGGGGCGTAAGCCACATCACACGCCAGGTCCCCGCCGAGATATGGAAACGCGGGCTTTCGTCGTTGCCCGAGGACTGCCAGGCGGTAACGTCAACCCAATCTAAGGTGGATGGGTCGGGGGTCGGTTGGGGTAGCCGCGAGGAAGGCTCTGTTGACTCCGCGTCCTTAGTGTCTCCGGTCCCGTACCATACCAACATTCCCGCTAAGGCCATCGCCGCCAGGAATACTGCGGACACAACGATTAAAACATTGCTTTTCATGGTTTATGCCTCCTCGGGTATGCTCCATGACTAGCCCTCCCCCTCAAAAAGGGGAGAAGACCGATCGCCTCAACCATAACAAGAGGGCAGGTCAGTATGGGGATGGGGAATCCTAGGCTTCTTTGTTCAAGTTGGCCAAGAACTCCTCATTGGAGCTCGTCTTGGCCAGACGCTCAAGCACCCTTTCGGTGGCGTTGGTTGACCCCTCGTTGGAAATAAGTCCCACCATGCGGCGCAAGAGCCAGATCTGCTTCAGGGTCTCCTCACTGAATAGCAACTCCTCTCTCCGGGTGCCGCTACGTATTATGTCCACTGCCGGGAAATACCGGCGCTCGGCCAAGCGCCGGTCAAGGTGCAATTCCATGTTACCGGTTCCCTTGAACTCTTCGTAGATCACTTCGTCCATCCTGGAACCGGTATCGATGAGGCAGTTGGCGATGATTGTCAGGCTACCGCCTTCCTCGATGTTGCGAGCCGCTCCAATGAATTTTTTGGGCGGATAGAGGGCTATAGGGTCGATACCCCCGGAGAGCGTTCGTCCGCTGGAAGGAACCGCCAAGTTATAGGCGCGGGTCAGGCGGGTTATGCTGTCCAGCAGAATCACCACGTCGTTGCCGAATTCCACCAGCCGCTTGGCCCTTTCCAGCGCCAACTCTCCCACCCGGCACTGGTCTTCAACGCTATCATCGAAGGTGGAAGCAAATACATCGCCTAGCACCGAGCGTCGCATGTCGGTGACTTCCTCGGGGCGTTCGCCAATGAGGACCACCATAAGGATTGCGTTGGGACAGTTATTAGTAACGCCGTGGGCGATCTGCTTAAGCATGGTGGTCTTGCCGGCTTTAGGCGGTGAAACGATCAGTCCTCTCTGGCCCAAGCCGATGGGAGCAAACAAGTCTACCATTCGAGTAGCAAGATCGTCGCCACTCGTTTCAAGTTTGATCTGGGTTTCCGGGAAGATCGGGGTTAGGTGTTCAAACTGAGTTCGAGGGCGAGAGTTAACTTGATCACTCTCCATACCATTGATTTTTTCCACCCGGACCAGTCCGAAATAGCGCTCTCCCTCTTTGGGGGGACGAACCTGGCCGGCTACCGTATCGCCGGTCTTCAGACCGAACCGCCGGATCTGAGACTGGGAGATGTACACGTCCCCGGTTCCTCCATGAGAGATGATCTGGCGGAGAAATCCATACCCTTCGTCCATAACCTCCAGAATGCCTGAGGACACCAGAGATTGTTGGGCGGAGGCGGCATGGTACACCCTGCTCAGCAGGTCTTCCCGGCGCAGACCGTCCAGGTTAGGGCCGTCGTTGAGACCTACGTCATGGGCCAAGACCAAGAGTTCATCTTTGCTCTTGGTTCCTAGGTCTGCCACTTCCAATGATCGTTGTGTTGTCGCCATGATCACCTCTTTGTGTTCTGGGGAATAGTTCACCGGATGTTTTCGCCGGGGTTATTGAATGGAGGAAAACTTGAGCCGGTGAGGTGGACCAAAACCCGGTCCGTCAAGAAATTTCGCTGTTGTTGTGAATGGGGATTATAGGTTAAAAAATATTGGGTCCTTACGTCGGGTTATTTTTGTTCTTAATATCTGAGGAGAATAGGTCGCTAAAAAATCCGCATTATCTCTTGCGGAGGTTCAAGAATTCCCGGCTTTCTCCCAGTCGGCCAGGAATCGGGCCACTCCCGAATCGGTTAATGGATGTTGAACCATCTGCAGCAGGATCTTATAAGGAAGGGTGGCGATATGAGCGCCGGCCTGGGCCGCCATAGTACAATGAAGAGTGTGGCGAATACTTGCGGCAAGTACTTCGGTTTTGATATTTTGGGTTTTGAATACTTCCACTATCTCTTTAACCAGATCCATTCCTTGTTGACCGATGTCGTCCAAGCGGCCCACGAAGGGACTGACTACCGTGGAGCCGGCTTGGGCGCCAAGCAAAGCCTGATTCAATGAGAAACACAAGGTTTGATTGATCTTGATGCCATCATGCGCGAGTGTGGAGATGGCCTCAAATCCGGCAGCGGTGCTCGGAATCTTTACCCACGGGTTAGGAATCCATTCGGCGATTTCCCTACCCTCCGCAACCATTCCTTCCGCGTCCAGGCTGACCACCTCGACAGAGATCGGCCCATCGAGGATATCGGAGATCTCTTGCACGGCGACCTTATAGTTCTCGCGGCTACCGATACCCTCGGAGGCCGCCAACGATGGATTAGTAGTAACTCCGCTGATGACCCCTAAGCGGACCCCATCACGAATCTCTTGAATGTTGGCGGTATCCAAGAAAAGTTTCATCAGATCACCATTACGTTAAAAGATTGCGCAAGCAGGATGGGTGAATTCGGCGGAGGTGTAAACAGGCCTTCCCATCTTGATCGTTCCATTGATTAATGCCCAGCTTGCGTGGTGCATTTCCTATCCAAGGTTGAGATTGAAAGTAGGTATTACGTCTAAATTCTTAATAAAGACCTACAAAGGCAAGGGCGGCTGCTCGCCCTCTCGCAGCGTCAATTTCGCTGCGGCGATAAACCCACCGAACAAGGGGTGGGGCTTGTTGGGGCGAGATTGGAACTCTGGGTGAAATTGCACCCCCAACATGTACGGATGGTCCTTGATCTCTCCCGTCTCAACCAGCGATCCGTCCGGCGACAATCCGCTCATGATTAGCCCAGAGTTCTCTAGGACTTCGCGGTAAGAGTTGTTCAATTCAAACCGGTGCCGATGGCGCTCGCTTACATTTTGTTCATTGTACACAGCCATGGCCAACGTATTCTCCACCGGACGGCAGGGATAGCTGCCAAGGCGCATCGTACCCCCCATGGACGTCACCGAACCTTGTTCCTCCATGATGTGTATGACCGGATGAGGAGTGTCCGGGTCAATCTCAGAAGAGTTGGCGTCTTTAAGTCCTAATATATTCCGCGCCCACTCTACAACCATAACCTGCAGGCCCAAGCACAACCCTAAATAAGGAACTCGGTGCTCTCTAGCGTATCGGGCCGTCTCAACCATTCCTTCAACACCCCGGGGGCCAAATCCGCCGGGAACCACTATTCCGTTGGCGGTGCCCAACATGGCGTCGGGGCCGTATTTCTCCACATCCTCGGAGTGGATCCACTGAATCTCTACCGACCGATCGTGAAGCAGACCGGCGTGGCGAAGCGCTTCCCTGACCGAAAGATAAGAATCGGGATATTCCACGTATTTGCCGACCAGGGCGATAGTCACGCTATCCCGCAGTTCTTTCATCCTGGTCACCATGTCAGCCCAGTCGGACATGTCTCGAGGTTGTCCGGTCAGATGCAAGGCACTCATGATAATGTCGCCAAGGCCCGCATCCTCCAGGATCAGCGGCACTTCGTAAACATTTTCAACAGTTGTCAAAGGAATCACGGCTTTGGTAGGTACGTCGCAGAATGAGGAGATTTTTTCTCTGATGGCGTCTGGTACATCAAAATCACTGCGGCAGAGAATGGCGTCCGGCTGGATGCCCATGGCCCGCAGTTCTTTCACACTGTGTTGGGTAGGTTTGGTTTTCAACTCCCTGGCGGCGGATAGATATGGAAGCAGTGTCAGGTGGATATAAAAGACGTTGTCGCGGCCCACGTCGTTCCTGATTTGCCGGATTGCTTCAAGAAACGGTAATCCTTCAATGTCGCCAACGGTACCCCCAACTTCCACCACCACTACGTCAACGTTGGTTTCCTCCCCTAGTTTAACGATTCTCTGTTTGATCACGTTGGTCACGTGAGGGACGGCCTGGATGGTACCCCCGAGAAAATCTCCGCGCCGCTCTTTGGAAATTATGTCCAGGTAGACTTCACCGGCGGTAAGATTTGAGGAGCGGGTTAGGTCCACGTCAATGAACCTTTCATAGTGGCCCAGGTCCAGATCCGTTTCACCACCGTCAACAGTGACGAAAACTTCTCCGTGCTGGTAGGGGGACATGGTACCGGGGTCAACATTAAGGTAGGGGTCCAACTTAATTACTGAGACGGATAAGCCGCGGCTCTTGAGGATGCGTCCTATGGATGCGACGCTTATCCCTTTGCCGATTGAACTGACAACTCCACCGGTAACGAAAATATACTTAGCGGCCATTGACCAATGCTAACCGTCCGGCAGCAAAATCTGGAGTTCTAATCAAGATAACGAATACAAATCTAGTGGGTCAAAAGGGTGAAATACAACAAATAGCCGGGGCAAATAAGGGGTCTGCCAATATTATATGCCGGAGCTTCAAATGGTGTCAATAGCGAAACAGGGCAGAACCCGCAGAGTTATCCATTACGGTTCAAGGTAGGTTGATACTTCCCGCTACAACTCGTCGTATCCCGAGATCCAACCCAGCTCAACTTGCCGTTCCAGGGGGACGATTGATGGTGCTCGCGCGTCCGCCAATGTATCTCCGACGGTTCCGGCGTCTTTTAATCGTTGGATTTCCTCATCGTTGAGGCACAGCATCCGGCTTAGCACGTAGTCGTTGGCCTCGCCCAGCATGGGAGCCGGCCTGATCGGGTTGATCAGAGATTCAGACAGGCTCCACCCCCGGCCTACGTACTCCTTCCGGCCTAACCCTGTCTCGTCCGCATGGTCCGCCGGCTGAAAGAATCCCCTGGCGCGATATTGCGGGTCGGCCAGCAGTGCCTTGGCGTTCAGCACCGGTCCTGCGGGTACTCCCGCGGATTGCAGAGCTTCCATAATTTGATATTGGCTTTGTGTTGATGTCCAACGGGAGATTATCTCGTCTAACTCATCCTGGTGACCGTGACGATCGGTGGGATGGGCGAATCGGGAGTCGCCGGCCAGAGAGGGTTGTCCCAAAGCTTGGCAGCAGGCTTCCCAATCCCGGTCATCCCGCACCGCGATGGTGACCCACTCGTCCTGACCTAAACACGGGTAACAACCATGAGGCGACATAGTGTGGTCGCGGTTGCCCATCCGGCGGGTCCTGCGTCCGTTGAAGGCGAAGTCCAAGATTCCTTCGCCAATAAAAGACGAGCCAACTTGATACATGGCCAGATCGACCCACATGCCTTTTCCGGTGCGAGAACGGTGGATCAAGGAGGCGATCACCGCCAGTTGGGCCGTCCAACTGGCCAAAAAGTCGGTGTAGGAGTTGCCCATCTTATTGGGAATTCCGCCGTCGTGAAGCCGGCCGTCCGGGCCCGGGTCCAAGTATCCCATAAACGCCCCGGTGCCATGGGTCGGTTCCAGAGCGGTTGCCATGGCTCCAAAGTTACTCCATGGCCCGGAGTGGCCGTAGCCAGTATTGGAGACCATTATCAAGTCCGGCTTGACGGCCCTTAGGTTGGCGTAGTCCAGACCGAAACGCTGCATCACCCTCGGCGTAAAGTTCTCCAGGACGATGTCGCTGACGCTAACCAACTGTTTCAAGATGCCGATGGCGTCCCCGGAGCGCAGGTCCAGGGTAATGCTGCGCTTGCCCCGGTTCAGGGTCTGGAAGGTGCCGGCCCTCTCCCAATACAGTTCGCCGGGGTCGTTGTCCGGGTAAGGGCCGTTCAGAGTGCGAGTTGTGTCGACGAACTGGGCTTGGCAGCAATCAACCTTGATCACCTCGGCCCCCAGGTCCGCCAGATAGGCCCCGGCATAGGGCATGGCGAAAACGCGGCTCAAGTCCACCACGCGGATCCCGTTTAGGGGCAGGTCAGTCATCTTGTGTAGTGCTCCTTCATCAGTAATGTTAGGCCGGCATCAACGTTTATGGCCGGATGAATCGGCTAACTCGCGACGGTCTGGCCCCACCGCTCGTGGAAAGTAACGTCGGCCGAGGGGCGTCGCCGGCCGCCGCCGAAGCTTTCTCCTTGAGCGGGATACCCCAGGGGAATCAGGGCCGCGGTGGACACGGATTCGGGAATGCCCAGCAATGCTTTGACTTCCCGCTCATGCTTGGTGTGCAACGTGGTCAACACGGTGCCCAGCCCAAGGGCTCTGGCGGCAAGCATGATGTTCTGCACGGCGGGATAAATGGACGACCCGGTGGTTATGGGGTTCGGTCCATAGCCTGGAGTCGGCCGGTCTAGGCAAGCTAGGATCAAGACGGGGATATCCTCCATATTTTGAGTTAACATGCTTGGACGGTAGGGTTGAGCCGAGGTCCGTTGCAGGTTCATGTCCGCCACCAGATCGGACCATGCGTCACGGTACCATTCGCCGAAACGTCTCTTGGTCTCCCGGTCCCGGATGACCAGAAAGCTCCAACGTTGGGTGTTACCTCCGTTTGGCGCCCGCACCGCCGCATCCAGAATAGTGGCGACCGTGGCGTCGGATACCGGATACGGCGTAAAATTGCGGATCGCCCGCTGGGTATATAAGGCTTCATGTAGGGACATTTTCTGCATCTTTCACCCGCGATAAGGCAGCCTTTCAGGAAACCAAGGCAGCGGTCATCCCGTTCGGCTTTGAATCGATCAAATCACACCCGACGCCATGAGAACCACTAGGTCTTGCGAGGAATAGCCCAGCTCGTCCCGATACACTTCAGTGTTGTGCTGACCCAATAAGGGCGCCGGCCGGCGAATCTCATAGACTCCTCCGGACAGCCTAGGTCCCATGCCGGGGTATTCGGCACGGCCCGCTACCGGATGGTCGACCTCAACGAAAAAGTCCCGCTCCCGGAGTTGAGGACAATTGAAAAGGTCCCCGGCGTCTTGAGCCATACCGAAGACCAACCGGCTCTCGCCTGACGCTTCAAATAACGGTTTACGGTCCCATTCCGCCAGGCCTTGGATCAGGAGTTGCTTCAACTCTTCACCGTGTTCGATGCGGCCGGAGCCGGTGGCAAACCGCTGGTCATGAAGTTCTTCCAATCCAATGAGGCCGGCTATGGCCGACCAAGGTTGGGACCCCTGGACCGACGGGATCACGTAACCATCGCGGGCGGGCATCAACTCTTCGAAGCCCGAGCCTCGCACGGGACGGCGGCCTTTTATCGCTCCCATATACGTGTAGTAAGGGACCGGTTGCACCAGATGGGCCGCCAAACACTCCACAGCCGACACGTCCACGTGCTGGCCCCGTCCGGTGGCCATCCGGTGGAGCAGGGCCGCGGACGTCGCCACGGCGGCGTTGATCCCGGCGACGTACAGGGATTGGTTGAGGGAGTTGCGCAGCGGTTCCCGGTCCGAATCTCCGGTGTGATACATCAGTCCGCTGAAGGCGCAATTCACCAAGTCGGTCGCCGAATAGTCCCGATAGGGTCCGCTCTGGCCGAAAGCCGTTATAGATGTAACCACCAGGCCGGGGTTATTCCGGGTCAATTCGGCGTAGTCCAGTCCCAGATCTTCGGCATGGGCCGGCGGAACATTTTCCACCAGGACATCGGCCGTTTGGAGGAGCGCCTCCAACAACCCTCTTCCAGTGGGATTGCGGGTGTCCAGGGTAACGCCGCGCTTGTTGGTGTTTATATAAAGGAAGGGAATGCTCTTTTCCGGGTGGGGGTCGTCACCGGCGAAGGGGCCCATGCGCCTGGCAGGGTCTCCCACGCCGGGCAACTCAACTTTGATGACGTCAGCTCCATAATCAGCCAGAAGCTTGGCGCAAAATGGACCGGATACTTCGGTGCCCAGGTCCAACACCCGGATACCATCCAAGAGACCTAACGGCGTCATTCTTCCGCTTCCCAGACCAAGGGCAGCGTCTGACCCCGTTTGGGAAGGATCACGGTGGCCTGGCCCGCCGCCGTCTGCCCTCCCCGGCTGTTGTCCAAGACCACCGTACAGTCCACGTACCCGTAGCCATCAGCCTCCCGCTTTCCGGTAACTGCTCCCGAAGCCGTCAGAACGTCACCCGGATAGTCCATGCCCCGGTGCTGAACCGAGAATCGCTTGAGCCACCCTTCAACGCCCGCGAAGTCGGTCAACAACTGGCCCAGGTATTGGTTCTTCAGCGAGCCATTGACCACCACGTTGGCCAGTCCTTGGCGAAGCTGGGCGAAGGGCAGGTCCCAATGGATGCGGGCGTAGTTGCCGTTGGCCGCCGCCCAACGCACCAGGTGGGTGGTGGTGATTGGACCTTTCACTACCGGCATCAGGGTCTCTCCCACAGTGATATCTTCGAAGTACCGTTGTGTTTGAACTTCTTTCGGTGGTTTGGGAATCACCACTCCGGGATCGGGCGGAGAGACGTGGACCGGCTCAAGATTGTCGGTAACGTTGGCGATTTCTAGGGGTTCTTCACCGGCGGGTAGACCCCGGTGGATACTTACGTGCTTGGCCTGATTAACCTCTTGGCCGTCCTGATTGGTCTGGGTCTCCTGCCGCACCACAAACACCAAAGGACCGGAACGGCCCTGCTTCTCATATATGTCCAGAATGCGCGACCCCCGAGTAATCCAACTGCCCACATAGGCCGGACGGAGGAACTGCCAGTCGATACCGCCGTTGAGACCGTAGCTATTAAATGGGAGGGGAACCTGAAAGTGGGATTCCTGTCCTGCGCCGAAGTAGCCTATGGGCGGAGCGATGTCCTTCCAAGTCGCCAGAGGCGGGCATATCAAACCGCCGAACCGGCTTTTCTGAGCTAGCTCCGGGTCGGTATATAGAGGGTTCGGGTCCTGAATGGCATCGGCCACATCCCAGGCCATCTCGCCGCTGATCGGAAAGCGGTTTCGTTCCGGGGTGGTTTCCTGGCCGATAAGGGCCAGGACTTCTTCAGTGATTAATGTTCCGGCCATCCTTGTGCTCCTTGATTGGGGACCTTCGGCGGCCATGCCGATCAGGCTTGAACCGCAGTTTAGCATAGGCGCTCAGTGTAGGCACGGCAAGCGAGACCAGACCAACGCGCAATGAGAAACTGGCAGCCGAACAATTAGCCTGGTACAGTACGGGTCATGGACCACCGGACAAGGAGAGAAATCATGACCCTTAACGATTTTATCGAGGACGCTTTCAGGGTGGAACATGAATTCCTGATGGAAGCGGTTCAGGACCTGACCTCGGAAGAGTTGGCTTGGCGGCCTGGGCCCGAGGCGAACCCCATGGGCTGGATCCTTTGGCACATGCTCCGCGTGGAAGATATGTGGTTCCAGTTTTTCATCCAGCGTCAGACGGAAATCTGGGAGAAGGACGGATGGAACGAGAAGTTCGGCCTGCCCACCCGGGACAACGGTTTCGGCCACACCCAGGAGCAGGTAGACAACTTTCCTGTGCTGGATCTGGCCGAACTGTTGCGCTACGGCGACGCGGTCCGCGCCGAGACGTTGGCATATTTGAAGGGGCTAAGCCCTGAGGACTTTGACGTAGTCCCCAGGGAGCAGCGGCCCGAAATGTCGGTGGGCGCGATATTCCGCCAGGTGATTGGCGAGGTATATCAACATCAAGGCCATATCGCCTACTTGAAGGGCCTGGTCCGCTCCAGCAAGTCAGAGAGTTAACTTCCTGTTTCCGGGCGTCGTTTTGTCCCCGCAGCGGAGCGTTTCAGTCGGCTAATCCCAGGAATACGTCGCTCTTTTGCCACCATTCATTTCGCGGCCAAGGCCCGTAAACCTCGGAATTTGCTCGTATCCCGTATGCGATATTGTTGAACTTGGTAACTCCCTCCTTCTATAATTGACTGATCCGACGGTCACGCATGCCATTGGCACATCTCCGCGAATCGGACCGTTCGGATCTAACGGGCTGACGGTTGCCCTCATCATCTGTCGGCCATGGCGGACGAAGCAGGAGTTGTGGCATGAGGTATCTGAAAAGGTTCGGTACGGTGGCGCTTACGGGAATCATCCTGTTGGAGATCGCTTGTTCCAACGGCACGCCGGCGCCCAAAACCGTCGCTATCGCAATCGCGGGGCCAGCCTCCCCAACGCCCGTTCCTACTGTCCAACCAACCAGCCTTCCTACGCTCGCTTCTAAAGCTGTGCCGCCGCCGTCGCCGTCCGCGACCCCGGCGCCGATCCTGGTGATAGCCGCCGCCCCTACGGCGACTCCCGTTGTATCCCCAATACCCCAGGGAAAGTACGGAGGGTCTCTGCAGGTCGCCGGATTCGCCGGGATCCCTCACCGGGACGTCCACCAAACGGTACAGGAGATGGTTACCTCCATGGGTCCGGGGTTGGCTTATAGCCGCCTGCTCCGGTTGCGGGTGGGTCCGGAATTCGATCAGCCCAGCCTGCGCTTGGAGTGCGATCTTTGCCAAAGCTGGGAGATGACCCCCGATCTAGCCTTCGAATTTCGACTGCGGCCCGATGTACGTTGGCACAACATCGCGCCGGTGAATGGCCGCCTTTTAGTAGCCGATGACCTGGCATTCAGCTACGAACGTATTCGTACGCCGGGTTGGCCCAACGCGGGTCTCCTTTCCGCCATCCGGAGCGTCGAGGCGTTGGATGACGAGACCCTACGGATCGAATTGGCTTCTCCGGACGCGGATGTTCTGTTGGCGCTGGCGGACGGGCACAGCAAGATAGTGGCCCGGGAGGTGGTTGAGGAATACGGTGACTTAAAGACCAGCCCGGTCGTGGGCACGGGTCCCTGGATCTGGGAGGAGACTGGCAAGGATATGGCCATGTCCCTAGTCCGGAATCCCGCCAGCCCCAAAAAGGGATTGCCTTTCCTTGACCAATTGGTTATCCAGGTGATCAAACAATCTGAGTTGGACCGTTCGGGCAGCGAAGAACGGCTGGCCGCCTTCCTGGCCGGTCAGGTGGACGTGGCGCAAGCGCCCCCCAGCCAATGGCCGGCGTTGAAAGACAGCGGAAAGGCTTTCAAATCGATTCTTTCCCGACAGTCGGGCACCGGCGTGATGCTGTCGTTGAACGTTCAAGCATCCCCATTGAGCAGCCTGGAAGTGCGCCAAGCAATCTTCAAGGCGATGGACCCCTGGGATTACACGGACACCATATTTGCCGGTCAGGGTTATGCCAGCGTGGGCATCCCGGTGCAGAGCCCAGATTGGCTCCTGAGCCGGGATGACATCCGTCAGAAGTATTTCGCCGACCCCACCACCGCCCGGAAACTGGTCGCTGCTTGGGGAAACCGTCAGCCGGTAGATATTGAGTTAACCGTGCGCACCGAGAAATTTGGGAACGTTTACCTGGACTTGGAGAAACGGGTCGCCGCGGACTTGATGGCGGTAGGTTTCAACCCAAAGATTCGGCGGCTCGACCCAGCAAGGTTCCAGGAAGCAGTAGCCGCTGAAAATAAGGATTACCAGGTAGCGCTGGGCGTGCTGCCTCCTACGTCAACGACCAACAGTTTTTTGTTGACTCTGCTGCACAGCGGCGGACGTTGGAATATCGCCGGTCATCAAGACGCCACACTGGACGGCATGATCGAGAGACAGGCGGTGGAGTTTAACCCGGCGCGGCGGCGGACACAGCTTCGAGACATACAGCGCCACGTTCTAGACCAGGCCTACTTATTCAGCCCAGTTACCGGCGCTTCCAAGTGGGTGTTCGATCCCGAGGTCAAGGGGTTTTACCCGAACACGGCGCTTTCCGAGTACAACTACTGGTCCAGGGTTTGGTTGGACCGCTAGGCCCAAACCACGCTCAAGCCTGGCAGACTAACTATTCTTGGACCGGAAGCCTTCGATCCCTATCTCAAGGGCAGTCCATGGCAACAGGGCGCATTTGATCCGCACCGGGAACTGGCGCACGACTTGCAGCGAGTGCAGGTCTCCCAATTCGTCTTCCGGTTCACCAATCGAAGTTTCGCCACTCATCATGTTTCGGAACAACTGAGATAGGCCCGCCAACTCCGCTACAGACCTTCCCAATGCTATGTCCGCCAGCATCGACGCCGAAGCCTGGATTATGGAACAGCCTTCCGACTGGGCGCCGGCCTCAACGATGCGCCCTTGGCCGTCTAATCTGAACTGCAAAATTACCCGGTCACCGCAAAATGGATTGAATTCTTCGGCCTCCACGTCGGCATGAGAAACCGCCGTGCGGTGGCGCGGATTGCGGTAATGGTCGAGTATCAGGTCGCCGTAGAGACCTTGTAGGGGGACATCGGGTAGGTTGGGCATGGCTATGCCTCAAGCTTATCATACATGCCGGATCACGGGTGATTGAGGAGAGGGGCTGATACCAGGTGCTTCAGAGATCTATCGGCTACCGGTTACTCGGTGGTGACACCCTCAGCCTTGCCGTCCAGAGCGGCACGAAGGGTGTGCCAGGCTAGCACGGCGCACTTGATGCGGGTTGGGAACTCGGAGACCCCGGCCAGACATTCCAGGTCGTCAAGAGTGTCGTAATCCAGTTCAGCGTCCGGTTCGGTCAGCATGGTATGAAAGGCGTCGAATATCTCTTGAGCACGCTCTACGCTCTGGCCTTTGACGCTCTGGGTTAGCATCGAGGCCGAGGCGCGGGAGATAGCGCAGCCGATTCCCTGGAAACTCACGTCGATGATTTTGTCGTCTTCCACCTGAAGATATAGCTGGATCTGATCGCCGCACAGGGGATTGTAGCCATCGGCGGACCGGTTAGCTTCTTCAAGTTTGCGGAAGTTCCGGGGCTTGCTGTTGTGATCCAGGAGGATCTCCTGGTAAAGGTCATTTAGACCGGGCATTAACTGAAGACCTCGATGACCCGGTCGATCGCCTTAACCAAAAGGTCTATCTCATCTTTCGTGTTGTAGAAGGACAAAGATGCCCGGGCGGTGGCAGGCACCCCGAACCGGTGCATGAGGGGTTGGGCGCAATGATGCCCGGTGCGTACGGCAACGCCTTCGGTGTCTAGGATGGTGCCGATGTCGTGGGGGTGGGCGCAATCCATGACGAAGGACATTACGCTGGATTTTCCCGGAGCGGTACCGATGAGCTGAACGCCGCCTATACCGGAAAGGCACTCCATGCCGTATTCCAACAATTCGTGCTCGTAGGCATCGATCCGGTCCAATCCTATGCCGTTCAGGTAATCGATAGCCACGCCCATTCCAATCACACCGGCGATGTGGGGCGTGCCCGGCTCGAACTTGAAGGGCAGGTCGTTGTAGATCGTGTGTTCGAAGGTGACCGACTTTATCATTTCGCTGCCCAGTTGGTAAGGCGGCATCGCATCGAGGAGTTCGGCCTTGCCATAAAGGACACCGATGCCGGTGGGGCCGTAAATCTTATGGCCGGAGAAAACGTAGAAGTCGCAATCCAACTTCTGTACATCCACCGCCATGTGGGGAACTGCCTGGGCTCCGTCAACCATTACCGGTACTCCCCGGGTATGAGCGATCTCCACGATCTGATCGATGGGATTGACGGTCCCCAACACGTTTGAAACATGGGTGATCGCCACCAGCTTGGTCCGTGGAGTCAACATTTTTTCGTATTCGTCGATCAGCAACTCACCGGCGTCACTGATGGGAATGACGCGCAGGTGGGCACCCTTTTCCTGGCACAGAACCTGCCAAGGGATGATGTTAGAGTGATGCTCCATGGTGGAGATGATAATGTCATCTCCCTCTCCCAGGTTCGGGCGTGCATAACTCTGGGCTACCAGATTGATTCCGTCGGTGGTGCCCTTCACGAATATAATCTCTTGGTCGGAGGCCGCGTTAAGGAACTGCCTCGCCTTGCTCCTACCCATGTCGAAGTCCTCGGTGGCGCGTTGACTAAGGGTGTGCACGCCCCGGTGGACGTTGGAGTTGTCCGAGGTATAGTAATTAACCAGTGCGTCGATGACTACCTGGGGTTTCTGGGTGGTGGCGGCATTGTCCAGATAGACCAAGGGTTTGCCATTCACCATCTGATGAAGCACCGGGAAATCTTCCCGGATCCGCGCCACGTCCAAACCGGAGACGTTAGTTGTCATTATCGACTCCCAAATTCAAGACTGGCGGTTGGTATCGCAGCGAGGAAAAGGTCATCTAGATAATCTCGCAAGGGTTCGAGCTCCACTGTGTCGATGATTTGGCTGGCGAACGCGTGGATCAAGATGCGGCTGGCGGTCTCCCGGTCCAGACCCCGGCTTTGCATGTAGAACAGGGTGTCTTTATCGATGTGACCCGCCGTGGCCCCGTGGGCGCACTGAACGTCGTCGGCGTAGATCAGCAAACTGGGCTTGCTGTCTACTTCCGCCTGGCGAGAGAGAAGCAAGTTTTTGTCGGTCTGCTGGGCGTCGGTCTTCTGGGCGTCCTTCCGGACCAAGACAGTGCCGCCAAAAACCGCTTTGGACTTGCCGTCCAGAATCCCTTTGTAGAACAGCCGGCTTTTGGTATACGGCTTGGCATGGTCGATGTTGATCAAGTTGTCGATGTGTTGCTCGCCGCTGGTCATGTACAGGCCGTTGAGCGAGCAAGACGCGCCGGGGGCGTCCAAGATTACCTGAACGTCCTGCCGGGCCATAGCCGCGCCTTTGGCGAAGGAGGCGGACGAGATAGTGCTGTCTTTGCTTTGATGCACCCGGCTGGTACCGACGTGAAACGCATCGGCGCTCTCCAGCAGCAGCCGGTAGTGCTCAACCTGGGCGCCATCTTCAAGAACGATCTCGGTGACGGCGTTGGTGAAGTAAGGGGCTTGGGCAAGGCTCACGTAGCTTTCCAACACGGTTACACGGGAGTTAGCCCCCGCGAGCAACAGTGTGCGGGGGTAAGAGGCCGCATGTTCAAACTGGCCGGTGGTGGCAAAGATCAAGTGCACCGGAGCATCGGCGATACGACCGGCGGGAATATTTACGAACGCCCCGTCACGCAAAAACGCGGTGTTCAGGGCCGTGAACCCGTCATCGTCCGTGTCAGCGTGCTTGGCTAATTGGCTCTGGACATCCGGGTTACCCGAGGCGATGGCATCGGCGAGGTTGGTTACCGTGATCTGGCCGGCGCCGTTCTCTAGGTTTGATAGATTTGAAAGGTAACCGGCAAAGTGTCCGTCCAGGAAAACCAGGTTGGTCCATGCGTCGTTCCAGGGGGCCACTCGGCGCAGATCCGCGACGTTGATATTCTCCGGAGGATTTATCACGAGCGGACTGTCAAAGTTGGCTGCCGCCAGAGGACGGACGCTGGTGTACTTCCACTTCTCATTGCCCCGGCGGGCGGTGGGAAACCCCAACTTGTTGAACCGGGACCAGGCCTCCCGGCGCAGGTCAGTGAGCCACTGAGGATCCGTGGCTTCGGCTTCCTGCAGCAACGCGTCGAAGCCGGTCCGGTAGGTTTGGAGTTTCATAGATGTTTGAGTCATGAACGGAGCGCCAGCCCAGAGGGATTACACGCCGGCATCGACGGCTTCCTTGATCCAGTCGTAACCCCGCTCTTCCAATTCATGGGCCAGTTCGGGGCCTCCGGAACGCACGATGCGGCCGTCTATCAGGACGTGGACTTGGTCGGGGGTAATATAGTTGAGGATCCGCTGGTAGTGGGTCACCAGAACGACGGCGTTGGACGAGTTACGTAGCTTATTGACCCCGTCGGCCACGATGCGCAGAGCGTCGATGTCCAGCCCGGAATCGGTCTCGTCCAGGATAGCCAGCTTGGGTTGTAGCACGGCCATCTGCAAGATTTCGTTACGCTTCTTCTCGCCACCGGAGAACCCTTCGTTAACTGCCCTTTTCACCAGCTCAGGGTCAATCTCAACCAACTCAACCTTTTCCTTAAGCATACGGTCAAAGGCCCGGGCGCTTAACTCTTCTTCTCCGGCGTGCTCCCGCTGAGCGTCCACTGCGGCCTTGAGGAATTGCCAGGCCCGGACACCGGGAAGCTCTACGGGATATTGGAAGGCGAGAAAAACCCCCAGCCTGGCCCTGATCTCCGGTTCCATCGACAGCAGGTCCGCGCCCTGGTAAAGAACCTGGCCACTGGTTACCTGATAATCGGGCTTTCCGGCCAGAACATTGGCCAAAGTGCTTTTACCGGACCCGTTGGGGCCCATGATAGCGTGAACCTCGCCGGTCTTGACGGTAAGGTCCACCCCTTTGAGTATCTCCAGGCCTGCCACCGAAGCTCTGAGGCCCCGTACATCCAGAAGGGTCTGTCCGCCGGACTCCACGTCTTGAGCCATTTAGCCTACGGCTCCTTCAAGGCTAACCTTGAGCAACTGGGAGGCCTCCATGGCGAATTCGAATGGCAGTTCCTGGAAGATGCCCCGGCAGAAACCGTTGATTATCATGTAATGGGCATCTTCCATCGAGATGCCGCGCTGCTGGCAGTAAAAGACCTGTTCATCACTGACCTTGGAGGTGGAGGCTTCGTGCTCCATCTGGGCCGTTGGGTTGCGTACTTCGATATAGGGCACCGTGTGGGCGCCACATTGGTCGCCGACCAGCAGAGAGTCGCACTGGGTAAAATTCCGGGCCCCATCGGCTGATGGCATGATTTTGACCAGACCTCGGTAAGTCGCGCTTCCATGTCCCGCCGAGATGCCCTTGGCAACAATGGTGCTCTTGGTGTTTTTCCCGATGTGGATCATTTTGGTGCCGGTGTCGGCCTGCTGGTAGTTGTTAACCAGGGCCACCGAGTAGAACTCGCCCACCGAGTTGTCCCCTTTGAGGATCACACTGGGATACTTCCAGGTGATGGCCGAGCCGGTCTCCACCTGTGTCCAGGAAATCTTGGAGTTTTTTCCCTGGGCTATTCCCCGCTTGGTGACGAAGTTGTAGACGCCGCCCTTGCCTTCCTTGTCCCCGGGGAACCAGTTCTGGAGGGTAGAGTACTTGATCTCGGCATCGTCCATGGCCACCAACTCCACCACCGCGGCGTGTAGTTGGTGGGTTTTTCGCGCGGGGGCGGTGCAGCCTTCCAGGTAACTGACGTAGGCGCCCTCTTCGGCGATTATCAAAGTTCGCTCAAACTGGCCCGAGTCGGCCTGGTTGATGCGGAAGTAAGTCATCAGTTCCATCGGGCAGCGCACACCTTTGGGTATGTAGGCGAAAGAGCCGTCGCTGAATACGGCGGAGTTAAGGGTGGCGTAGAAGTTGTCGCCGTATGGGACCACCGACCCCAGGTACTTTTTGACCAGATCCGGGTGGTTCTTGACGGCTTCGCTCATGGAACAGAAAATCACCCCGGCTTTCTCCAGGGATTCCTGGTAAGTGGTGCCCACCGACACACTGTCCAGCACCGCGTCGACGGCCACACCGGCCAATTTTTCCCGCTCCGCTAGCGGTATTCCCAACTTTTCGAAGGCCTCTAAGATCTCGGGGTCTACTTCGTCCAAGCTTTTGGGGGCGTCATCCTTGGACTTTGGCGCCGCATAGTAATAAATGTCATCGAAGTCGATCTCGGGGTGGTGAATGTTGGCCCACTTGGGTTCCGCTTTGTTAAGCTTAAGCCAATGTCGGAAGGCCTTCAGACGCCATTCCAGCATCCATTCGGGTTCGCCTTTTTTGGCGGAGATCAACCGTACGACATCCTCGTTCAACCCCTTGGGGGCCAAGTCCGAGTCGATGTCGATGGTAAAGCCCCACTTGTAATCTGTATCCAACTCCTCGGACGTGGCTGATGTCCGTGAAATCACTTTGGATGTTGTCATTAATCAGGCCTCCGAGTTCCCTCGAAATTAGGTACGGGAGAGCGGGTCCCAGCCAACGGCCAGACCCGCAAGATATTAACATTGTTGACTAAATTGGTCAACAATTATTCTAGCACCATTTTGAGCCTGGTGTCAACGATTTTCGCCGCACTGGCCCATGAAACGGACGACTTCACAACGACTCGGCGGACGTCCCAAATTTCCCTACACCAGCATTCCTAATAAACAAACGACAAGGATCTGAAAACCTCCGGAGGGCTGGTGGTATAGTGTAAACGCGTTGGCATGACACCGCCGAAAAATACCGATCCGCGGGGCAAATGAAATGGCGAATAAGCTCATTTTAGGCGACTGCCACACCCATCTGGACCACTACCCGGCCGCAGAGATTCCCGAGATATTGGAGCGGGCGCGGGAAGCAGAGGTTGGGTTCGCGGTCTGCGCCGGGACGACTCTTAAGTCCACCAGAGACTGCATACAGATGTCGGAGCAATACGACATGCTGTACGCCGGCGTCGGGATACATCCGATGCACGCCGATAAGATCGTCGATGAGGAAACCTACGAGGAATTAAAGTCGCTGGCGGAGAGTACTCCCAAGGTGGTGTGCATCAGCGAGGTTGGGTTGGACTTCCTCCCCGAATCTCCGGACCACGAGATCCAGTACCAGGTCTTCCGCGAGCACATTCGCCTGGCCCGCAGCCTCAAACTGCCGGTTATTTTCCACTCCCGCGAGTCCCACCCCCAGGTATTTCAAACCCTCCGGGAAGAGAAGGCCGAGGAGGTGGGCGGAGTCATGCATTACTTCCAGGGCGATGAGGCCACCGCCCGGGAAGCCATCGACTGCGGCATGTTTATATCGTTGGCCCGGCCGTTGTTGCGGCTGCCCGAGTTGCAGGAGGTGGCCAAGATAATCCCCCTGGACAATATCGTTCTTGAGACCGACGCAGCCCCTCAACCTTTCAAGAAATACCGCCACAACTGGACCGAACCTCACCACGTGCTTACGGTAGCGCAGCAGTTGGCCGATCTGAAGGGAATCACCCTGGAAGAGGTCGCACAGGTAACCACTGGCAATCTGACCCGGTTACTGGGCCTGGAACACCTGGCAGAGTCCAAGTAGAGAGGGCGGCCGGTTTACACCGGAATCGATCGTCTCTCTCGACCGGGGCATAGCGGCTCCGGCTAAACCTACATCAGCTCTATGTTTGCCACGCCGGGGTGAGGGCGTACCTCGGTGGCCGGCCAACTCGAAATGAGGGGATTGAGTTCAACCAAGGGGCTTGATAACATTAACCGAACTGCGGTGAATCAGCGCTTGTGGAGACAAATATCATGTTGCCCAAACAATGCCAGGTGGCCCTGAAAGAGTGGGCGGTAACGGTACAAGCCCTTTCCTTGGGACAGCAGACATTGCTGGTACGCAAGGGCGGGATTCACGAGGAGAGCAAGGATTTCCGGGTGATCCATCCCGAGTTCCTTCTCTACCCCACGTTCGAACACCAACGGGAGGACCTGTTGCAGCCGGAGAGCCAACCGGCCCTTCGCGAGTTGCTGGCCCAGCCCCGGGACGAGGACCGGATCAATTTCTCCCATTACGCCAGGGTAGAAGAACTTATAGAGATCTCTGACCAAGAAAAGGTGGACGACCTGTCGTCCCACTACATCTGGACCAAAGAATACGCCCAATCCCGGTTTCACTGGAAGCCGATGCTGCCTCTGGCAGTTATTCTGTTGCGGGTTTACCGGATGGAGCAGCCGGTATCCGTGCCCTTCCTGCCCGAATATAAGGGCTGCACCTCCTGGGTCGATATCTTGGCGGATGTGCCCCTGGGCCAACTCCAACCGGTCCTGTCCGACGAGGAGTTCCAACGCCGGGTGGCCGAGATCAAAGGTAGCTTGGGGATGGCCGTAGGCGCAGCTTAGCGGCCATTGTCCTGACTCGGGCGATGCAGGGACCCGGAATCAAAGATAATCTACCGTACCTATTACCTCGGCATTTTACGCAATCGTGTGGATCACACTTCAATCTCGGATTCGGGCCTTTGTCCGACTCTCGCAACTAAGAAATATCCCTCTATAGGACTGAATATGAAATACCGGAAACTGCCCCGCACCGACCTGGAACTCTCCGAAGTGGGCTTCGGCGTTTGGACCGTTGCCACCGATTGGTGGGGTAAGCGCACCGAAGCCGAACAGTCCGCGCTGCTGGAGAATGCTCTTGAGCTAGGTATTAACTTCTTCGATACCGCTGACACCTATGGCGAAGGCTACGGAGAAGAGGTTTTGGCCAAGTTCATGGGCCACCGCCGCAACGAAATAATCATCGCTACCAAGTTCGGCTACGATTTCTACGACAAATCGGTGCCCCGCGTCGGCCACCAAGAGCGTCCCCAGAAATTCGAAAAGGAATTTATAAAATTCGCTTGCGAACAGAGCTTGCGGCGTTTGAACACCGACCGTATCGACCTCTACCAGTTGCACAACCCTAAAGCCGAAGCTTTGGACCGCGATGAAGTCTTCGAGACTCTGGAACAACTTCAGTACGAGGGCAAGATCCGCTACTTCGGCGCCGCTCTCGGTCCGGACATCGGCTGGTTTGAAGAGGGCGAGATGTCCATGCGCCAACGCCATCTGGACAGCGTGCAGATCATCTACAGCATCCTGGAGCAGGAACCGGCTCTGGACTTCTTCCCCATAGCCAAAGAAGAGAACATCGGCCTGCTTTCGCGGGTGCCCCACGCTTCAAACATGCTTACCGGAGCGCACCTGGAAATACCCGAATTCGACGAGAACGACCACCGTGCCTTGCGTAAGGCCGAGTGGATGCGAGAGTCGATGCTGAAAGTGGAACGTGTGCAGTTTCTAGTCCAGGAAGGGGAGCGGTCCATGAGTCAAGCGGCCATAAACTTCGTGTTGGCCCAGCCCACCATCGTTTCGGTCCTACCCAACATCACCAGCCTGGACGATCTAAATGAGTTTACCCAAGCGTTGGACACCCCAGGCTTAACCAAGCAGGACCAAGACTACATTTTGGAGTTGTGGCACCACGGTTTCGACCTGAAAGAAGAGGAGCGAGAATTTCGGGAAGTCTAAGCGGATGGTGCGAGGACTTTCTTATTCATCAATGCCCCGGAATCGCGCCTTGATCCGGGCTCATCAAGTCGTCGAATAGCCTGAAGAAGCCATCCTGATCCACCTGACGCACCACCGCCACCGGCCCCGGTCTGCTGGTGATTTTGGATTCACCCAGCCGGACTGGGTCGGCGGTTTCCACGGCCACTTGGACGTTCTGTGTATTGACGATATCCAGGTCCAACGCCACCGCCATGGCCAGTGGGTCGTGAAAGAAAAACCTCTGCCGCCCGGAATCACGCCGGAACCAGTTATTCAGCAATTGGGCGGCCAGCGCCCCCAGATTATTCCGTGGCTTCAACTCTCTCGTGGTTTGCCGATCGATCGCTACCTGCCGGCTGGCGGCTAGATCGATCAAGGTTAAGGGGACCCCCGACGACAGGACCATCCTGGCAGCCTCAGGGTCGCTGTAGAAGTTGAATTCCGCATGGCCGGTTACGTTGCCGGGAACGTCGACGGCTCCACCCATGACGACCAAGCCGGACGCCTGTTCCAAAGATCCCGGATACCTGGTTAGCAGGTTGGCCAGATTGGTCAGTGGGCCCAGGGCGATCAGGAGGGTCTCTCCGGGCTGTTTGCCAAGCTCGCCGGCCAGAAAGTCCACCGCTCGTTGGTCGATGGGCCGGGAGGATGGGTTGGGCAGTCTTCTGGTTAGCCCGCTGGCGCCATGGACCGGGAACGAATACCCATATTGGCCGCGAATAGGGAGCGCGCTGCCGCGGGACACGGGTATTTCGGTGCGGCCCGCGTATTCCAACAAAGCCAACGCATTGCGTGTGCCCCGGGCCAACGGCACGTTGCCGCCCACGGTGGTCAGGCCTAGCACCTGGAGCGAAGAATACCTTAAGGCCATCAAGATGGCGATGGCGTCGTCAACACCCGGATCGGTGTCGATTATTACCTTTTTAGCCGGGATATCCGTCAAGCCGAGTCCTGATATAACAGGCTAGAGTTCGCGAAGGCGGACAAGGTTTCAAGGGAAGTATGCCAGAACCGGTATCCCGTGGCTTTATTTAACTTGCCGGTGCTGAGCACCATGGGATATCTCACCAGATCTAATCCGCTTGCCGTGGATTCCCTTTGGATGTGCAGGTTCCATGTTAGCTGGACCAGGCCATAAGCGAGGAATGCAGGTAGATTAATAAGCTTGCTTTTGATTATTTCGGCTAACTCTCTGTAAAAGACCACACCGTCGCCGGCTACGTTGTACACACCGGGGAGACTCCGTTGAACGACAATGGTCAGGACTCGGGCCAGATCATCCTCGTAGACGAACTGTAGCGGCGGATTGTCGTCTAGGACCCCCAGCAACCAGGGCCGGAAGAAGGCTTTGGTAATGTAGTTCCCGGCGGAAGGGCCGAGAACCATGCAAGACCGTAGAATCGTGACCGCTATGTCTGGATGGGTCTCCTGGAATTCCTGCAGCATCTGCTCCGACAGGAACTTGTCGTAACCGTAAGGAAAATCTGGCAAAGGACGCAAAGGCGCCGCGTCGGTCAAGGGAATGGGATTGTCGGCATGCGCGCCATAGACGGTGTGGGAACTTAGATAAACGATGTGATTGACTCCGGCACGCGCGCAAGACTCCAATACCGCACTCAACGCATCAAGATTGGTCTGGCGGATGGATTCAACCTCGCGGCGGTTGCGGCCCCGCCTTGGAATAAACGCCAGGTGGACCAAAGTTGAAACGTTATGGTGAGCCAGCGCCTCGTCGATGGGCTTGGTGACGTCCATACGATAGGCGGCCATGTTACGGATCGGAGCGACGGGTGGAAGGGTGTCGAAAGCCACCAGTTTGCTGATGCCCTCTTCGTCTTCCAGCTTTCTAAGAAGCCTGGCCCCCACGTACCCGGACGCCCCGGTAACGGCAACTGATTTGGGTGATCGTTCCATCAATCAGCCTTCAATCAGCCTCAGGTTGGTCACCGGGAAGAGGCTGGTCAATAAAGTCGAACCGTAGCATTCCCAGTCCCGGAACCTTAAAACCCATACCTACCTTATGCGGTTCCGGGCTCAGTGAAACGTGCTCCACGGTAATCACAGTGTCCTGGTTCAACAGGAGACAAAAGGGACTATCCTTGGAAACCGTGTCGAAACTCCTTGGTTCGCTGTCTACAAAGAAGAAGGTGTCTTCCAAAGGAATTTCCCGGCCGTCCAAAGTTAACGGCGACATCTGCTCGGCATAACCAGAACCCAAGGAGTTGCGCAACCGGAAGGAGATGCCTTTAGAGGTGTTTTGCAGGCTATCCTTCACATATAGTTTCCTGAGTAAAAAACTGGGCACGGAGAGCATTAAAGGTTCCTCATTGTTGGTGTGGAATGGGACGGTCTACGATTGGCTCCGCTCTGGGCCCTGGCGTTTCAGATCTAAAGACATTCGACGCTTCATCTGAAAAAGTTCTTGTTCGGCAGTTATTATATCCGGGGGCAGGGGGTTAGCCCCACCGGTGCCGAAGGATTGGGCCAGAACGAAGATCTGGGCGGCGCGCTCGACCAGATCGCAGGCCTCCAGCGCCTCCCAAACTCCGGGCCCAACTCCCAAGACGCCATGATTCCGCAAAAGCACGGCGTTGCGGTCTCCCATGGTCTCGCAAGCCACTTTGGCCAGCTCCTCCGAGCCTGGGAAAGCGTAATCACCGATGGGAACACCGCCGCCGATGTGATAGACCATTTCGTCTAGAATCGCGGGAATCTCCCGTCCGGCCACCGCCGCAGCTGATGCCGAGATCGAGTGCGTATGGATAATCGCACCCACGTCCTCTCGTTGCCGGTATATCTCCAGATGCATGGCCGTTTCCGACGAGGGCGCCAACCCTTCGCCTATCAACTCTCCATTCAGGTCAACGACGACCAAGTCTTCTGGCTTGAGGTGATAGTAAGGCAACTGGGTGGGCGTGACCAACAGCAGGCCCTCACCTGATCTCCCCTCCAAGCGCAAGCTGGCGTTACCGCTTAATGCGCCGACCAGCCCACGCCGGTACATCTCGACGGTTGCCGCGTGGAGTTCCTCACGCTGAGATTGCCATTTGTCCAAGTCGGGATACCTCGCCTTGGTGGGTTTTCGGGAAGCAACCGGCAAGTCGGTTCCCAGGTGGTATTGTAAAGCCTTTTGGAAGGGGTTAGGGCGTCATTGGGCAAGTTCAGAGGATTCCGTTGTCGTCAGAAATCAGGCTATGCTGCCGCCGACGCTGCCGTTCATTGTTCCGGAGCGAGACTGTGAAACGTTTCCAGCCACCGGTGGTAGTGATCTAGGTATTCGGCCGTTTGGATCGGCTGGGGAAGAAATTCCTCGAGATCGGGTTGTTGCCCTTCCACCGAATCTTCCAAAGAAGAAAAGTCTCCGGCCGAAACCCAGGCGGCGGCGGCGGCGCCCACGGCGCTGACTTGGCTGTCTCGAGCGCGTCGCACCGGAATCTCAAGGACACTTGCCAAGGCGCCGGCTAGCACGCCGCTCTTTGACATGCTGCCTCCCAAGCACAGGTAAGGAGCCCGACGGCCGGTGACTTCCGAGATGGTGTCCATATTGGCTTTGATGCTGTAGGCCACACTCTCCAAGTAGCTGCGGAGTATCTGGCCGGTCGTCGGTTCTTGAAAAGTCAACGGGGTGGGCATGATTATGCCACCCATCCGAAGTCCGGCGTTGGGGGCGCTCAGAGGACCGGGACCCAAGAAAGCCAGGACGCCGTCTCCGCCAAGAGGGGCTTGCTCCGCCAAGCGATCTGCATCCTCAAGGGAAAGCTGACCACCGGACAAGGTGCGGGCCAGCCAATTAAAGGCGTGGCCGCAATCGCCCAGATTGGCTTCAACGGTATACATGCTGTCAACGGAGTAACAGCTACTCCAAGTACGTCTGGCCTCCAAGTCCAGCATGGGTTCCGGCATCACCATGTGCACGCTGCCGCTCCACCCCAGTACCGCGCCGGCTTGGCCGGGCTTGGTTACACCCAAGCCCAACAAGCCACATTGAGTGTCGGCTCCGGCCAATGTAACCGGCAAACCGCCGGGTAGCCCCCATTTCTCCGCCAATTCCGGCCGGAGACAGCCCAGCCGCTCTCCGGAGCCGAGTACCGGGGGCAGCAATTCAACGGGAAATTTCAGCCGGTTAAGCAGCGGAAGAGCGTGCCGCCGGGTAGATAGGTCGATCAAGCCTAAGGTGCAATCCAGACCGGCCTCTGAAGCGATCTCTCCAGTCAGCCGGTGACCCAACCATCCTGCGACGGAAACGACCGAACTGGCCGATTCCATCAGATCCGGACGGTGGGCCTGAAACCATCTTAGCCGGGCCGGCGCCAACAGGAGGGACGGGAAGTGGCCTGTGGTGGCATATATCTCGGAGCCGGCTTCATCGTCCAGGGCAGCTCCTTCGAATACCGCCCGTAGGTCGATGTTGGGGCAGCAGCACAATTCGCGGTTTTCGAGTCCCATGAGGACCGCGCCCTGGCCCTGGCTAGTTATGCCAACAGCGCACACCTGTTTGGGTGAGACCCCACCCTTCCGTAGGGTCTTGCCCACCGCTTCTCCAACGGCATCCATGACTTCGATGGGGTGAAACTCTTTGGCCAAGTCGGAGCCGTCTTGCGGACGATGATACCGTAGCGCAGCGTGAGACCCGGCCACCGGACGGCCGACGCGGTCTACCAAAATAGCGTGGGCCGAAGAAGTACCCAGGTCAAGGCTCAGTACGTATCTATTCAAATCGAACCCAAACTTCCGGGTTAACCAACCGCTTGGGCTTTCGCCCTTGGACGAAACGTTCGATGTCCTGGACGATCATTTCCGAGTGGCGGGCGACGGTTTCCAGGGTGGCTCCACCGATATGCGGGGTCAACACCACGTTGTCCAAGGCCAATAAAGGGCTGTTGGGAGGCAGAGGGTGGGTGGGAAACACATCAAAAGCGGCCCCACCCACGAGGCCGGATCGCAGACATTCCACCAGAGTTGCCTCGTCTACGGCATCGTAGGAACTGGTGTTGATGATGCGGCAGCCCGGTTTGAGTTCCGCCAAGACGGACCGGCTAAGCAGATCCTTGGTGGCGGGAACATCGGGAACGTGTACGGATAAGTAGTCGGCATCATGGACCAACTCGGCAACCGTGGGGTAAAGGGTCACGCTGGGGCATTCTTGAGGCGACGATTCGATGTACGGGTCGTAGGCCACAATTCGCATGCCGAAGGCGCGGGCCAACTGGGCAACCTTGAGGCCGATATTTCCCAGTCCGAGGATGCCAAGGGTCTTGCCGGCCAATTCGCCGGCCTGCATATGTGCCTGTATATAAGGCTCCGCCGGCATCTGCCACCGCCCTTCTTTCACACAAACATCCAGGCTGGTTATCCGGCGGGCTAGACTCAGCATCATACCGATGGTCAACTCAGCAACCGCCTGAGTATTTCGGCCCGGAGTGTGGATCACCGCTACGCCATGGCCGGTGGCGGCCGCCATGTCTACGTGGGACAGGCTGTTACGGCAAACGGCCACCAACCGGAGACCGCCGGCTTGTTGAAACAACTCTTCGGGCAGAAAATCGGCCTCGACCGCCAGAACAGAGAAGCACTCGGTCTTGATCCGGCGCGCCAGTTCTTCCGGGTCCGCCAGTCGGCGGGTATCGGTCCAGCTTTCGTAGGTTACCGGCATCAATTCTTTTAAGCGGGCCAGGTGCTCTTCCGTCATCGGAGCCAGGACCAGAGCTTTCATGAGACAGCCATGATTCCGGCCGCAACGGTCACCTGGGGCTCGATGGCAACATACTTGTGAACCAAGTCTGGGCCGTGACCCGAAGTTTTTCGGATTTACTGAGGCTTATTCTATGCTGGAATACATCGAATTTGGCTTCTTCAATGCGTTGCAACACCTTGCTATAAAGCTGGCCCATGACGGCGGGGCAGGCCCGGGAGCGGGGCGACAGATACGGGAGCAACTTAAAGCCGCTGTCGAAGTAACCCCTTGCCCTTTCTGCCTGAAATCTCATCAGATTTATGAACGATTCGTTGACGATGCCGGCCTCCATCGCTTCCTCAGAATAACCGAATCGAGCAATCTCATCTTGTGGAAGGTAGATCCGGCCAAGTTCTAGGTCTTCCTGAATATCGCGGGTTATGTTGGTGAGTTGCATCGCCAACCCAAGGTCGATCGCATGCTCCCTGGCTCTGTCGTCTTTGTAGCCGAAGATCTGCAAGCAGATCAGACCCACAACCGAAGCGACCTGGTAGCAGTAGGTCCGCAACTCTTCAAAGTCCCGGTACCTGACCTTGGTAAGGTCCGATTCGACGCCATGTATCACCTGTTTAAAGTATTCCTCGGGGATATCGTGGCGGTCTGCCACGTCGGCCAGGGCCAGGAACAAGGGATCGTTGGTGCGTCCGGTATAGGCATCGCTCAAGCTGGCGTGGAGTGATTGCAGCGTGGCCGTTTTTTGATCGACGGACTCCGCGGAGTCAACGGCATCGTCGCAATAGCGGCAAAAGGCGTAGGCCACGTAGATGGCCCGGCGGCGCTCCTGGGGCAAGGTCAAGAAGGCGTAGTAGAAGTTCTTGGCTTCACGGCGAGTAATCTCACGGCTTTCCCGATACCCTATCTCAACGGATGTTGCGGCCATAAATGCTCGTCTTCCGGCGACATATCGCGATACGGCTAGCCGGAGGTTTTAATCCCCAACAATCTGGACCATAACTTCCCGGTCTCTAGGATGGTCCAGTTCGATGAAAAACACGCTTTGGTATTGGCCAAATTGCATAGACCCGTCAACGATGGGAACGGTTTCGCTGGTGCCCAGTAGGAGGTGCTGCAAGTGGGCGTGGGCGTTGGGCGATTCGTCGGAAGTCATGTTCACGGTGCGGATGGTGAAGTCATTGTGTTGGTAGCCGCCATTACGTGGCGAGATTTTCTCCAAGAACTTTGACATATCTTCGATCAGAAGAGGTTCGTTCTCGTTTATCTTGATAGCCGCGGTGGTATGTTTTGAGTAAACGACCACAAATCCGTTGCTAACTTTGGATTTTGCCACACATTCGCCGACCCAGCCGGTGATGTCGATGAACTGGGGCGCTCGCTCGGTGCGAAGCTGGAGGCAGAAAGACTTAGCTTTCATATTGGCTGGCATCCCCTTGTACGTATGTCTTCTGAGGTTCCGTCCCATTAGTTTGGATGGCATCCCAGTGATGGCCGGAAGTTTGTCTCTTGTATCGCCCCAGGGCCATCAGCGGCCAATAGTTGCGATACATATGATAATTGATCATAAACCCGCCGGGCATATCCAAGCCCTGATATCTTAACTCGCCCGGTTTAGGCAGGGTTTTGGGCGGCTCTCCCGCTCCGTAGCCGGGGAAACCGGTGCCGGTGAAGTAGGGTTCGTCCCAACATCCCCCTTCGTCCTGTGTTTCCAAAAGGTATCTGACGCCCTGGATAACTGGATCGCTGGTTTCCTTCCCAGCGGCCAGCAGAGCGATCAATGCCCACGACGTTTGCGAAGGAGTGCTGGGACCGACCCCGCGCAGAGCCGTGTCGACATAGGAGCCGCAACTTTCACCCCATCCCCCGTCCTCGTTCTGATGGGCAACCAGCCACTCCACGGCCCGGATGACGTAAGGCTGGCTCATGTCCTCTTTGATGGCGGCCAAAGCCGGCAGCACGGCGCCAACCCCGTAGATGTAGTTGACGCCCCACCGGCCGAACCAAGAACCGTCTTCTTCTTGCCTATCAAGTATGTATCGCAGCGCCCTGGACAAGGGCGGAAAGTCTTGCCGGTAGCCAAGTTTACCCATCATCTCCAGGATGTGAGAGGTAACATCCGCGCTGGTCGGGTCCAGGACCTCGCCGAAATCTGAAAATGGAAGTCTGCTCACGTAGGTCCGATTGTTGTCCTTGTCAAAGGCGCCCCAACCGCCATCCTTGCTTTGTAAAGCCAAGATCCAATTCACGCCCCGCTTGATGGCGCGACGCCGCCTAGGGTCGTCCTCCGGACCCAGACGCGCCAGATTCAGAGCCATTATAACTTCCGAAGTGTCGTCAATATCCGGGTATCTGTTGTTGTCGAACTCGAATGCCCATCCGCCGGGCTCCACGTTTTTCGCCCGTACCTGCCAGTCGCCTGGTTCAAAGATCTGTTGGTCTAGGAGCCATCGAGTGGATCTCTGAATCATGGGATCGGCTTCGCCCACGCCCGATTCGATCAAGCCCACCTGGGCGAGACAGGTGTCCCAAACGGGCGATATGCAACCCTGTACCGAGAACGTATCCTCGTCTTCGATGGCGTATCCGTCGATGCCGGCAAATCCTTTTTCCATAACCGGATGGTCGGAAGCAAATCCCATTTGATGCAGAGCGATCAGGGAATAGACCCAAGGAGGCTGAATCCCGGCCCAGGAACCGTTGGGCTCTTGATGACCAACCACCCAATCGACGATCTTTCGCTCGGCCCAACCGCGAAGAGGGTGCACGGGGAAAAGTTGGTAGAGCCCAACAAGTTGGTCCAAGTGGTACAGCAGTTTCGCCCATCCCCAACGAGACTGGGGTTTGGGCAAGGAGTAATCGGTTTCTTCCCTAGGCTTCGGGTACAGCTCGTCCAAGTTCGCCCAATCTGGAATCGGGCAGTACGGCTGGCGACTCAAGATAACCAACATGGGAACAATGGTTGGGCGAGCCCAGCCGGCAAAGTCGTAGACGCTGAAGGGCAAAGACGGCGGCACAAGAATCAATTCTGGAGGCAAGTTGGGAACGCCTTTCCAATCCCACTGCCCAAACAAGGCCAGCCAGATCTTAGTGAAGATTCGGGAATTCGGTACTCCGCCCCTGGAGAGGATGAAGGCGCGGGCCTTGGACATATATACCTCGTCGGAGGAATGTCCGGCCAATTTCAAAGCGAAATAGCACTCAACCGAAGTGCTCAGGTCGCCGGGCGCCTGATAATATTGGCCCCACGATCCGTCGTCGCCCTGTTTTTGAAGGATCTGGTTGCAGACTTTTCGCCACCGGTCTTTATCCGGCCTGCCCAGGAAGTGGGACAGCAGCAGGTATTCGGCTTCCATGGTGGGATTGGACTCCAATTCTCCCCACCAGTATCCATCGTCATATTGATTCTGGCGAAAGAACTCACGGCAACGGGTGATAGCCAGCTCCAGCTTCTCCCCGGAAGGCGCCCCCACTATATTTTCCTGGTAAACCGTCAATTCTGCTTTGCTCCCGATCTAGCGTACCCGCGATTTAGCGTAACCGTGATCGGTGAACCACCGCACCGCTTTCTCCAATGCAGACTCTACGGCGCTTTGGGGCTGACCCAATTCCCGGACCGCTTTTCCGCAATCCACGTACATTGGAGATTTTGCTACCTTCAAGCCTTCAACCGGTATCCTCGGCTCCCGGTTTAGCATTTTACCTTCCACCGCCTGATCTAGATAGCCCGCCGCCAGAGCCAGCCAAAATGGGACGCGCCAACGGGGAGCGCGACGGCCGGTTATCTCCTGGAGCTTTTCGAATATTTCACGCAGGGACACGTTCTCATTTCCCAAAAGGTATCTCTGGCCGGATATCCCGCTCTCCATCGCCAGGATATGGCCCTCGGCCACGTCCTCGACGTCCACCAGATTCATCCCGGTGTCCAAGTAGGCGGGAATCCTTCCTCGCATGAAGTCCAAGATGATCCTGCCGGTGGGCGTGGGTTTAACGTCCCATCGCCCGACCGGGGCCGTCGGATTGACTACGATCACAGGCAAACCTTCGGCGGCCATTTTGAGGGCGACCAATTCAGCCTGGTACTTGGATTTTTTATAATGCCCTACCAGATGGTCCGGATCCAGCAAGGTTTCCTCGGTGCTAAGTTCTCCAGGAGAGAACCCCATGGTGGAAACGGTGCTGGTGTACACGACGCGGGAAACTCCGGCCTGCCGGGCCGCCTGTAGGACTATCGCCGTGCCATCCACGTTAGTCCGGTGGATAAAGCTCGGCGTCCTAGACCAGAAGGCATAGATCGCGGCGCAATGAAAAACCGCCTGACAACCTTGCACTGCCCGGGCCACGGACTCACGATCTAGAATATCTCCTGGGATCTGTTCAACGCCCGTTCCATCGATTGTTAATTTGTTCGCTTGCGGCCTGACTAGGGCTCTTACTTCATAACCGTGTTGGCAGAGCCTCCGGGCCAGGTTGCCTCCGATAAAACCAGTGGCCCCGGTGACCAGAACCTTCATTCATCTCACTGTCGCGACGATTCGAGCAGGGCGTAGAATTCTATCAAATTAAGGATACGTTTGCCGCCGTCAAGGGATGTCCTTCTCTTTCCCATTGCCGGATAAAGGATAACGCGAATCGGGACAGCGCTTGCCGGGCGATTCGAGCCTGGTACGCCAGTCTCAAAAGGGCCGGGGCGCGCCACGGCATGGCGGCTGTTCGGAGTACATCCTGAGTACGGCCTTGGGATAGTCCGAGCAAGTGACCGGGCAAACTTTGGAGGGCGGTGTCCAGTACGACACGCGCCGAGATAAATGGCACACCGGCGTCTTGGATTTCCGCCGCCAGCCAGTAGCCTTCCATCTCTACGATTCCCACAGGATATTTCTCGGCCAACGCCGCTTTGGCTTCCGGGGTGGCAACGATAGCATCTACAGTGAGGGAATCTGAGTGAGTTACCGGCAATCCGGCGTTGGCCGCGGCGGTTATCGCAATCTGCCGCATCGCCGGATCGGGCGTCAGAAAATTCTCGTTAGGGGCGTCTAGATAGTACTTGCTGGATAGAACAAGACCTCCGGTCTTGAGTTTCCGCTCCACCGCACCGGCGAATCCCAACATCAACACTCCCTTTGGCTGGCCATTCGAAGTACATCTAAGTATCTCCCGAAGACCGGATTGGCGTCGGGAATTCCCGACGCCAATCACTCTTAGGTTCAACGAATCTACGGATCGTTCGGACGAAATCTTGCGCCGCAAACCGGACAGTTCCCTCTCCATGCTGGCAATGATGGCTAGCAATACCACTCCGGCGGCTATGCGGCGGTGATGCCGCCCTTGTGGGCAGCTCCCGATTTAATCAGGGTAGCCCAGTCTTTGGGCGTGGAGATGGCTTGGAAGATGGTGGCGGACTCAAATCCGCAATGCATCATGCAATTGGCGCAACGTGGGTCGTTGCCCACACCGTACTTCTGCCATAGACCAGCCTCGTATAACTCGTTGACGTCTTGAACGTGCTCGTCCGCCAGCGGGTAGCACGGTTTGCGCCATCCGAGGACGGTATAGGTGGGGTTGGACCATGCGGTACATTGGTATTCCCGGTCTCCCTGCAAAAAGTTCAGATACAAGGGATTGTTGTAAAACTTCATGCCCCCGGTTCGAGTCGGGTCCAACAGTTTTTTGAAGATGTTCCGGGACTCCTGCCTGGTTAGGAATAGGTCCCGGTCGGGCGCGTCTTCGAAGTCGTAGCCCGGCGAGATCATGGACCCTTCCACGCCTATTTCATTCACCAGGCGGAACATCTCCCAAAGGTCTTCCACGTCGCTGTTCTTGAATATCGTGGTGTTAGTGCAGACACGGTAGCCTTGGCTCAACGCCAACTCCATGCCCTGAACCGCCTTCTTGAAGACTCCCTTGCGGGCAACCGACTCGTCGTGCTTCTCTTCCATTCCGTCCATGTGGATGACCCAACAGAAGTACTTGGAAGGAGGTATCTTGGGAAGCATCCTATCCAAGAGCAGACCGTTGGTGCAGCAATAGACGAAGTATTTTTGTTCGATCAGCCGGTTTATTATCTCGTCAATCTTGGGATGTATCGTCGGTTCGCCACCGGCGATCGAGACGATGGGAGCGCCCGACTCCTTCACGGCGTCAAGGGCCACGTCCACCGGCATCATCTTGTCGATAACCGGCTGATATTCACGGATACGTCCGCAGCCCGCACATGCCAGGTTGCACATCTCTAGAGGCTCAAGCATGGTCACCAATGGAAATCTCTTGCGGCCGGCCAGGCGGTTTTTCAAGAGGTACAGCGCCAACCGGAAGGAAAGCTCGATCGGACGTTTCGCAGGTTTCATGATTCGTCAACCGGTCCTTGTATAGCAGGGTATTGATTCATGGTGGCACGGAGCGTATGTACCGACATCGGGCTCAATACTGGCGCCGTGCTAGAAAATCGACCAGACCTTCAGCCTCGGTTCTGGCCCAGGCCGGCAGACTAACTGAAGCAATAGCTTCCAAAGCCTGCTCGGCGCTAGCCTCAGTCAACGACTCGGACTCATCCCGGGCCCCTACGTCGTCGAGAATGGCCAGCACCCGGCCAACATCATCGTCGTCAATCTCTTCCTTAGCATAGATCCGCAGTAGGTCTTCCCGGTTCTTACCCGACGCTCGCTCGAAAGCATAAACGATCGGGAACGATTGTTTATGCCGCCGGATGTCGTTCCCGGCTGATTTTCCAGTAAGGGAAGTATCTCCCCATATCCCCAGGTAATCGTCCCTGATCTGAAATGCCCGGCCGACGCAACTGCCAAAGGTTGAGAAAGCTTGGTACGCGGCGTGGTCTCCGGTGGCCAGCAATGCGCCGATCTCCATACCGCTGCGGATCAAAGCGCCGGTCTTGAAAGCGATCATCTGAAGATAATCCGCCGATGTTATTTCAGTGCTGGACTCAAAACCCAGATCTAGGCACTGACCTTGAATCATTTCTAAATAGCTGGAAGTAAGAATGTTCGAGATTCTAAGGATGGTTTGGGGCGGCACACCATATCTGGACGTGTTTAGTAGGCAAACATCCCCCACGGATTGCATGGCGTCGCCCGCCACCAAAGCCTTGGGCACTCCCCAGATGGACCAAACGGTGGGTTGGTGGCGGCGCTCTACATCCTGGTCCTGAATATCGTCGTGGATCAACGAGAAGTTGTGGATCAATTCCAAAGCCGCAGCCGCGGGCAGTGCCTTATCGGGGTCTTCGTCAAGCGCCTCGCAGGCGAACAAACATAGGGTTGGCCTCATGGCCTTGCCCTGGGAGATCGCGGATCGGGCCGTCACACCGCGTTGGTCCGCCCATCCCAGGTGATATCGTATCAGGGTGTAGGGGTCGGTCCCCTCAGGCAATCGAACGGACCGGGACAGTTCTTGCTCAACCCGGCTTTTGTACCTATCGAACATCGCGGGCAGGCCCGGACCTAGGTCCCTTGAGGCGATCGGTTGGCCGGAGATATTGCCGCTCATGTGGTTCGTCCATCTGAAGGGTAACCCGATGAGACCAGCGCCGAGGCTGTCTGGTTATGCAGGATGACGATGGCAGAAATCCTAGCAGGGGCTATTCGGAGGTGTCAAGGATAATCGCAGGTAGTAAGCCCGAGACTTCACCGGCCATCGGTCCGGACTAGACGGTTGCTGCATTTTCACGCTGGACTCCGCCGTTTTGGTGTGGCCATTTCGGCCTTGATTTATAGCTAGCGCCGGTCGTGCCTTCAGGCACGTTTTTCTATTGACACTGGCTTCCACTAGCTATATCATTTTAACACTTTGTAATTACCTTAGAATGGTTGTTACAAAAGAGTGGTGTCCAAGAATCCGAGCGTTTTCCATTGGCATGATTTAGATTCGCTTTGGATATGGATCAGAAGACATAGGGTCCAGCCCTATGAAGCACAATAAGCGCGAGAATTAGGAGGAGGAAATGGCTGACGAGAACATTGCATTGATGGCTCACTTGCTGCGTCGATCCGGATTTGGAGCGAGCCGCGACGAGATTGAGGCTAAAGCCGCCCAGGGCTACCAACAGACCTTGGACGACCTCTTGAACCCGGAGAGTCAACCGATTATCGAAGAGGACTTGGTCTACCGGTACAACCCTTCGTACTGGCAGTCCGCGGCTATCGAGAACAACGTGCAGGCGTGGCTCTACACCATGATCAACACTCCGCGCCAACTTCAGGAGAAGATGTCCCTGTTCTGGCACATGATATTCTGTGCCGGGCACAGCAAGATCGACAGCGGATATGAAATGGGTAGAATGGTCGCCATGTTCCGGGAACATGGGATGGGAAACTTCCGGGACTTGATCTACCGTTTGTCCACTAGCCCCGGCATGATGTACTACCTGGACAACACGGAAAGCCATCAGGTTGCGGTGAACGAGAACTACGGCAGGGAATTGCTGGAGTTGTTTTCCTTGGGAGCGGGTAAGGACGAAGAGTTCAATTACTCCGAGGATGACGTAAAGGCCTGCGCCCGTGCCTTCACCGGATGGAACAACGCCCCGGCTTACCCGCCCTTCCCCTATGGGCGCAGCCCATGGGAGTTCCGGTTTGACCCGGCGGACCACGACGACGGCGAGAAGACTTTCCTTGGTGAGACCGGCCCGTGGAACGGTGATGACATTCTAGACATCATTTGTAAACAGCCGGCGACGGCTCGTTTCTTGGCCCGTCACCTTTACAACTACTTCGTGGCCGACGATGCTCAGATACCGGCGTGGCGCCTCACTCCGCCACAGAACCTAAACCTGATTCAAGAAATGGAAAAGGCGTACTTTGATTCTGGGTACGACATCACCGAAATGCTGCGTGTCCTGTTCAACTCGGACACGTTCAAGTCGGAAGAGGTCCGCTATGCCAAGGTCAAGAGCCCTGCCGAAGTGGTGGCAGGAACCTTGCGATTGGTCGAAGAACACCGGGAGATCAAGTTGGGCCTTTTCCAACACTCACAAGAGCCCAAGTACATGGGCATGGACCTGATGAATCCACCGACGGTGGAGGGCTGGCACACCGGAAGAGAGTGGATCGACAGCGGCACTCTGGTGGAACGGATCAACTACGCTTCAGATCTGCTGGGAAACACTGAACTGCCCGGCGTGAAGGGGCTGATAAACCGCCTGATGAGCCGTGGCGATTCCCTGTCCCCTGAGACCTTCGTTGATGGATGCCTGGACCTGATCGGTCCGATCACGGTCGATGACGGCACCCGCAGCGAGTTGGTAGCTCATGCCCAGAAGGCCGGAGACTTGCGCCACGGTTCCAGCTCCGAGCAAAGTGATTTCACACGCCGCACTGGGGAGATGTTCCAGATGATTGCCTCCACTGCGGAATTCCAGTTTGAATAATAATAGGCGTTGGAGGATATAACATGGTTTCCACCCAGAAAGACCCCGTCTTGGCGATTCTATCGCTGTCTGGCGGTAACGATGGATTAAATACGATAATTCCCCGATCCAACGGATTGTATCGGGATTTCCGGCCGTCCCTTTCCATCTCCGAAGACCAGATCATCCCCATAAACGATGACTTGGGCTTCCACCCAGCCATGGGTCCACTAAAGAAGTTCTGGGACGAGGGGAAGTTGGCGATATTCCTGGGCATGGGATATCCCAACTCCAGCTACTCCCACTTCCGTTCCATGGACATCTGGCACACCTGTGAGCCGGACACCCAGGGCAGCGAAGGCTGGCTGGGCCGGGTTATTAAAGATTTGGACCCCCACTCCGAAAACGTGCTGACCGGCGTTAACTTCGGCCGCGGCCTTCCCAGGGCATTGGCCAAAGACGGCGTGCCGGTGGCATCCGTAGGCGACCTGGAAACCTATGGGCTACTGACTGGGATCGAGGGCGACTCCCAGCGCAGTGAGGCTCTGGACGTATTTGGCCGCATGTACTCACCGGCCATCGGCCGAGGCGCGGTTATGGACTACATCCGCAACACCGGCACCGACGCTCTGAAGGGCGCCGACATCCTGGCCACCGCCCCCCAGAAGTACAGTTCCAGCGTTGAGTATTCCAATTCCGCCGTGGGCCAGTACATGAAGAACATCGCCCAGACGCACCTGGCGGGCTTCGGCACCCGGGTACTCTACACAACCTCCCCTTACAACAGCTTTGACACCCACGCCAACCAGGCGGCTCTGCACTCCGGTCTGTGGACCGATGTCTCCAATACAGTGGAGAATTTCATGACCGACCTGCGTGAACACCAGGCCAGCGACAACGTACTGCTGTTCATGTTCACCGAGTTTGGACGCCGGATCACCGACAACGGTTCCGGCACCGATCACGGTTCCGCCGGCATCGCTTTCGCGGTGGGTGAGGGAGTCAAGGGCGGCATCTACGGCGAATACCCGTCCCTAGATGTCAATGAGCAAGAGGAAGGCGGCAACCTTAAGTACAACCAGGACTTCAGGTCGGTCTACACTTCCATACTGGAGGACTGGATGGGTCTGGATGCCAAGCCCATCGTCGGAGGCAGCTTCGAGAAAACCAAGTTCCTGTAGGCTGGACTCAGAGGGTACACCGGCGTGTAACTAAACAAACGGTTAAGGGCTGCTTGAGCAGCAGATCAGCAAGCTTGGACCGGCCCTTATTGGTTAATAATTGAAGAGGTAAATACGATGAGCACCCATTTCTTTGGGCTAAATGACCGGTCGTTCGCGTATAGCCATTCGGTGGGACGCAACGAATTTTCCGGGACCGGGTTTCGCAACCCAGTGGACATGGCGGTGGGCGACAACGATGTGATGTACGTAGTCAACCGTGGCTATGAATACCGGACCGACGGCGTCCATATCACTGTGGTTACCATGAGCGAAGAGTACATCACCGAGTTTGGGTCCTACGGTGCGGGCCCAGGTCAATTCGTCTGGCCTACGGCCATTGCTCTTGACGGCCAAGGAAACGTCTATCTAGCCGACGAATGGCTGAACCGAATCTCTGTGTTTAATGGCGAGGGCGAGTTTTTGCGCAGCTGGCCGGATGGCTTCGACGGTGGCACCAGCGACGATGCCTCGTCGCGTATGATTGCATTTGGGGCCGGACCGGATATCCCGGCTGGGAAGTCGGGCTCCGGAGACGGAGAGTTGGACCGCCCAGCCGGGATCGTGATAAGCAAAGACGGCACGATGTTCGTGACCGACAGCCGCAATCACCGTGTACAGAAGTTCACCCTTGATGGCAAGTTTCTAGGTAAGTTTGGCACCTTTGGCAGCGGCCCCGGCGAGCTCAACATGCCCTGGGGTATCAGCCTGGACAAGGAAGGAAATGTGTTCGTGGCCGACTGGCGCAACGACCGCATCCAGCAGTTTACTGCTGACGGCGAATGGATGGCCAGCTTCGGGCAGTCCGGCGATGGCGTTGGCCAGTTCAATCGGCCCAACGGGGTATGCGTGGACGATGACGGCGATATCTACGTGGCAGATTGGCTGAACAACCGTGTACAAGTGCTTGCTCCCGATGGCCGGTTCGTTACCGCACTGAAGGGCGACCACGTCCTGTCCCAATGGGGTAAGGACAAACTAAATTCTAATCCGGACATGATCCGGCAGCGGGCTCTAGCTGTTTCCCACAACCCCAGTTACGAGAGAAGCTTCAACCACCCGTGCGCCGTTAAGATCGACGGGCAAGGCCGGCTTGCGGTTCTGGACCACTTTGGTGGACGGATCCAGGTATACGCGAAGAGCAAGGACCCGGTCCTGGTATAACAGCCGGGAAGCAAAAACCCGGTCTATCATTAATGATCTTGCATGCTCCGCCGGAATCCGGGAAACCGGACCCGGCGGATTTTTTTGGCTTAGCCGCCGGCGCTGATAACTAGCCAATCCTAAAATGAAATATGTCATTCCGATCCTTCGGCGGAAGGAGAGAAATCTCCGGTTGGCTGGTCGACTGCGCATGAGATTCCTCGCTGCGCTCGGAATGACATTGTCCAAATCCGAATGACATTGTCCCAATAAGAAGTTGACTGCGCTCTAGTCCGGCCCTTCAGGCATCCCAGCGTCGATCCAAACAATTATCTCGTCAATCTCTTCCCTGGGAACAAAGGGCCCCCTGAGGGGCATGCGGCCGAAGGTGAGAACGGTGCGAGCCAATGACCGGACCAGTTGGGTGTCCTTACCCTCGACTCCAGGTTCGATCGCCCGAACGCCGGAGAGCACGCTATCTACCAGTTCTTGCCGAGTCTTCCAATAATATACGTGAATCCCGGGCAACGGGTCTCTACCCCAACGCTCTATCCAGCGCTCCATAACACGATCCAATATCTCTTTGACCCGAGGCCAGTAAACGGGGCCTACATCTGGCTTATCGTCAGGATTATCCGGTGGGTTATTTACGCTTGAGTCCGTACTCAATAGGGCTTCACCCCTTATTCGTTAATAATGGACTGGACATTTCCGCGCCAAGTGGAACGAGCCGATACCGATGGGTGGCGGGGATTGGAAAGCCGGAGAGGCAACGTTGTTAAACTGGGTGGTCGCTGACCGTCTCGGTATGCAGCAGTTGGAGAGCATGACCCAGGACCGGCGTGACAACTTCCAGGCACTCCCTCACCCCCTTGGGACTTCCCGGAAGGGTGATGATCAGGGTGTTACCCCGAATCCCGGCCACGGAGCGGCTAAGCATAGCCATGGGGGTGAACTGCAACGTCTTGGCCCGCATGGTCTCGGCCAAGCCCGGTACTTCCCGGTCGATAATCGACAGGCAGGCCTCGGGAGTAATGTCCTGGGGTCCCAATCCGGTGCCGCCGGTAGATACTATTAGATCGACATCGGGAGCGTCGGCCCATTGGGACATCCGTTCCGCAATCATTTCCCGGTCGTCGGGGACCACTTCGTAACGGGTTACTTCGTAATCAGGGGGGCCTAGTATTTCCTTGATGACCTGCCCGCTGGTGTCTTCACGCTGGCCTTGAAACCCGGAGGTGCTTACGGTCAAAACGGCTAAACGAAACATGGTTCACTCCCAGAATAAATAATACCATAGGGTGAGGAGATTTCCCTTTTACGGCCCGTACGTCATCGGCTCTTGAACGGCTCGGCGTTGACAAGGGTATGACCGGCCATTATATTCACAACGCGCCGGACACGGGGCGTATTTTTTAAGTCAGCGAGCATCTGCTTTTGAGTTCATTGCCCAACTGCGTCTTCTGTAACATCACGTCCTACCGGGACCGGGATGCCAAGATCTGGTACGTGGATAACGATATCATGGTCATAAGGAACCGGCTGACTTGGGTGCCCGTGATGCTTCTGGTGATGCCCAAGGACCACTTAAGCCAAACTGACTTGTGGGGCGATGGATTCGTGACTGACAGGCCAGACCGAAAAAATACATTGTTGTCGAGAATGGGAGACATCGCCGTCGAATTGGGCGTTGCCTTCGCTCCCGATGGCTTCCGGGTATTGTCGAACTTCGGCCGCCACGGATTGCAGAGCCAAAGCCACGGCCACCTCCATGTTGTAGGCGGCGTGCAACTGCAAGAGTATGCCTGAGAGAGCTACCAGCCGTCAGCCGCTTAGCTTAATGCTGATGGCCGACCCTTAACAGCTGATTAAATGAGGGAGAAGAGTCACATGGCAGAAACAGTCCTTTATGAGAAGCAGGGAAACGTCGTTACCATCACCCTTAACAGGCCGGACGCATTGAACTCCATCAACCGGCAACTCCGGCGGGAATTGTCTGATGCGATAACTCAGTTTGACGGCGATGAGGACGCCTTCGTGGCGATCATCACTGGAGCTGGGCGAGCCTTTTGCGCCGGAAGGGACCTTAAGGAGCGGACCAACGATAACGCTGAAGGAATCCAGGCCAGGGCTTCCCAGAGTATGTCATCAGACCGCCCTTACATGTGGCCTCAAACGTGGAAGCCCCTGATCGCCGCCGTCAACGGCTATGCGCTGGCCGGTGGCTGGTCCATCGCCCAGATGTGCGACTTGAGGGTTGCTTCGGAAGACGCCCAGTTGGGGATCAGCGAGACTAAATGGAGCTTGTTGCCCCCCTTTGGCACCATCCTGCCCAAGATGATTTCACTACCGGCGGTATTGGAGTTGGTGTTCACCGCGGCGCCTATCTCGGCTCAACGCGCTTATGAGATCGGTTTCGTCAATCGGGTGGTCCCCGCGGACAAGTTGATGGAAGAGGCCATGGCCCTGGCAAATCAGATCGCGGAGAACGCACCCCTGGCGGTGCAGGCATTCAAAGAGCTGGCATATCGAGGACAGAATATGTCCACCCAAGACATTTCGGCGCTGACCTACCACATGTACGACCAGTTGCTGACCACGGAAGACTCCAAGGAGGGACCCAAGGCGTTCGCCGAGAAACGCAAGCCCCAGTGGAAGGGAAGGTAGGGAGCCAACTGACGGCTGATAGCTGTCAGCTTTCAGCTTTGGCCTGAGCGAGTCATTTTAGGAGGAATGTTTGCTATGGAACCGGTTATTAGAAATTTTAGGAACATGTTCACTCCGGAAGGGCCATCGGCGCGGCTGGTTTGGCTGGATGACAACCCACCTACTTGCACCATGACCTATTCGGAGATCAACGCCGACAAGACCAGCGCACATCACATCCATCCATGGGAGCACGAAGTCTACATCATTAAAGGGTCGGGTACTCTGGTTTGTGATGGCAAGAACTATCCGGTGAAAGAGGGCGACGCGATATTTATTCCGGGTGAAGTGGACCACTACACCCTGAACGACGGCGGACTGGGCGTGATCCGCAGAATCGAGATCAACCCGTTGGTAGCGGCCCAAACCGGCGGCGCCCGCCCCGGCGGTGAGGTCGGGATCGGACAGGCGCCGATGATTCGGAACTATCAAGACCTAAACGCGGAAACCGGCAGCCGCATCATCGGTTCCAAGGACGGCGCTCCCACGTACCTGATGCTCTACAACGGCGCCATGACCCCCGGAGCGGTCAGCCACCAGGAGTCGGGCGGACACATTCACCCTTGGGATCATGTAGTCTTCATTCTGGAGGGCCATGCCACCATCGTGTGCGAAGGAACAGAGTACCCGGTGGCCGCCGGAGATGGGATCTTGGTGCCACCCAATACTTTCCACCAGTGGCGCAATACCAGCGACCAACCGATGACCCGGGTTACGTTCAATCCACTGGCGTCGGAGGAAGCAGAGCACTAGACAACTGGGTGTCCGGGTGTCGCCCGTTGGTTTGTAGAAATTTTAACTGGTTATGTAGCGGGAACATGAGACCCTTCGCTGCGCTCAGGGTGACAAGTTGGAGGGACGGCGGAGCGCTAGACATCTGGATTCTGGAGATTCCGCTGGAGCTATCGCGTGACCGGAGCTTGTCGAAGGGGGTGGTTCGACAGGCTCACCATATGCGGGTCAATAGGCTCACCAAGAATAGGTCAGTAACCTTAATGCCAACGAGTCATTAGACTCACTACGAACGGGACCTGGTGGCGCCAGCGATTCTGAACAGCCTGTCTAGAAATCGGGCAGCGGGTCCAGATTGACGGTCCTGCCCTTAGACGCCGATTCAATCATCGCCACCGTAACCTGGACGATCTTGAGCCCGTCGATCCCCGAAGCGGCGGGCTCTTGGTTTTTCTGAATGGCCTGGTTAAATGACTCAGTCTGCCACTTGAACAGCGCCAGTTCATCCGGCTCGTAAGTAATCGTATCGTTCACTGTGTCGCTGACTACTTCAAGCTCTCCGCCCATCGTGGGCCGGGAGGAGTCCTTGAGCACGACCCGGCCGTCGCTGCCGTAGATGACAACATCGTTTTTGGAGTCGGGGATCCTGCTACTGCTGCACATCATCCCGATGGCGCCACCGTCGAACCGCAAGCACATGCTGGCTACGCTTTCCAGAGTTGTATCGGAATTCTGACCGTCGGTTATGGCTGCTACCTGATTCACGGTCTGACCCAGGATGAAGTGCAAGTCATCTATGGCATGGACGCCGGAGCCGATCATCGTGGAAGCGCCGCCGATCATATCAGGGTGTTCCCACCACTCGCTGAGTCCGGTGCGCGGCGGCCTTCGCAATTGTCCTCTTTCGCCACCGCCTAACTGGGACTGGGCCATGACGATATTCCCCAGCACGCCCTGTTGGACCAACCGCTTGGCTTCGATGTGGCCTGGATGATATCTAAGCTGGAAGCCAACGCCCAGCTTCACACTGTTGGTTTTGCAAGCCCTCACCATCTCTATCCCGTCGTTCACGTTCAGGGACATGGGTTTTTCCACCAGCACGTGCTTTCCGGCCTGGGCGGCCATGCTGGTGTGTTCGGCATGTAAATGATTGGGCGTGGCGATGAACACGGCGTCCACCCGGGAGTCGGCCAGCAGTTCCTCCACCGAATCGTAAGCGGCACGAAAGCCGTGTTTAGCCGCGAACGCGTCTGCCCGGCCCCGGTCACGGCTGTAAGTGGCGATGAGTTCGGTGTCACCGGCCAACGCCATCCCCGGCGCGCCGGCCCTGTCCGGATACCTTCCTGTCCCTATAAATGCCCATCCGATAGCCAATGAAGTCCCCCTGAGTAATCAAGAATCAAAGATGCTTTCAATGTCCCTCATCCCGTGCAAAACACGAACAACCGCTACACCGTTGGGCATTGGGTGATAGAAGATTACGTAGCTCTCGAACACCAGACTTCGCAGCCCCGGGGACAACTCCTCTCGTGTCCGGCCTAAGCGAGGATTGGAAGCAAGCCCCTGCTGACAAATTCGGAAAATGCGATCGATGAAAAGGTCGGTGTTGTCAGGGCTATCCAGTGCAATATATGCCCAAATATCGGCAAGGTCAGCCACTGCCGAATTTAAGATGTTGGCTTGAGGCATTAAGCCGGAGTTGGGTCCTGTCCGAGAAGTTCCCGGCCCCGCTTCTTAATATCTTCGACGACGTCTTCATCGAAGAGTCTGGCGGCGCCACTAGCCAGCCCTTGTTGGATGTCTTCGCGTAAGGCTGAGAGCTTCTCGTCGCGTTGGTCAAGAAGACTCAGAGCCTCGGAAATGACTTCTTCGAGAGAAGTGTAAGGCCCCTCATCAAACTTCTTCTGTGTGAGTTCCGCAAGGTGGTCCGATAGGGTCAGTCTCACGATGTCACCGTCTCCATCGCATTACGGTAACCTAATCCCCTGGGTTGTTCAACCGCTCAGATCTGGTATTCCGGCCGCCTAAGGAGCTGCCGTGCTATGACCACCCGGAGGATCTCGTTGGTACCCTCACCGATGATCATCAGGGGGGCGTCCCGGTAGTAGCGCTCCACCGGCGACTCTTTGATGTAGCCGTAGCCGCCGTGGATGCGCAGGGCCTCCATGGTCACCTCCCCGCATACCTCGCTGGCGAATAGCTTGGCCATCCCCGCTTCCAGGTCGGCTCGTTCCCCCCGGTCCTTCTTCGCGGCTGCATCGTAGGTCAGCAGACGGGCGGCTTGTATCTTGGTGGCCATGTCGGCCAGTTTCAACTGGATGGCTTGATGCTGGGAAATCGGGACGCCGAAGGTCTGGCGTTGCTGGGAATAACGTATGGAGGCGTTGAAAGCCGCCTGAGCCACGCCCACCGCTCGGGCGGCGACGTTGATGCGGCCGGTTTCCAAGCCGCTCATCACCTGGCCGAAGCCCCTGCCTTCCACTTCTCCCACCAGATTCTCTGCGGGGACCCGGAAGTCCTCGAAAATAAGCTCACAAGTGTCCAGACCCCGATAACCCAGCTTATCCAGGTCCCGGCCCACCTTGAAGCCTTTATCTCCCTTTTCGATCACGAAGGCGCTGATACCGCTATGGTTGGGTTCCGCCGTCCGGTCGGTGCGGGCCAGCAGCAAGAAAGAATCGCCGTACCGGCCATTGGTGATGAACATCTTGGTGCCGTTGATGACGTACTCCTCGCCATCTTTGTCGGCGGTGGTCTGCAGATTGGCCACGTCGGTGCCGCCACTAGGCTCGGTCAAGGCTAAACCGCCACGCTTTTTACCGCTGGCCAGGTCGGGAAGAAATTGGCGCTTCTGCTCCTCGGTCCCGAAATGGGTGAGCACGTAGGTCAATATGTGATGGGTGCCGATGGCCCCGCTGATACTCATGAACCCTTTGGAAAGCTCTTCGAAGATACTGGCGAAGGTCGTGTAGTCCAGCCCCAGACCGCCGTACTCTTCAGGCACGGTTATTCCGAAAAGACCCAGGTCCTTCATCTTGTCGATGAGGTCGTGGGGAACAATGTCTTCCCGATCAAGCCGATCGGCGACGGGCTCGACGTCCCGGCGAACAAAGTCGCGGACCATATTGACGATCTGAGTGCGGGCCTCTTCTGGAGTGGGTGTAGTCACGAAACGCTCCTCGTTCGCTAGCTGTCAGCCTCAATTGTATCGGGGCACTCAGCTATCAGGGGTTACCAGCCTAGCATCACCGATTCTTTGCGGGGGTCGGCGCCGCCGTGGTATACGCCGGTGTCAGGGTCCATAAGTATAGGCGCGAAGCCGTTGGAGACACCCCATGGGCCGGTTATCTCGACGTCGTGGCCGTCGTCCCGCAGGGCGTCGGCGACGCTGGAGGATATGCGTTCCTCCAAGACCAGACGATTGGGTGCCTCTTTGTGAGGCCAGGGTGACAGCGGGAAGCTGTAGCCGCAGAACCGGGGCGCCTCCACCGCTTCCTGGACGTTCAGTCCAAAGTCCACGATATTAGACAGCACCTGCAGGTCGCATTGGGCCTGGCTGTCGCCGCCGGGAGTGCCCAGGCTCATGAACGGCTTGCCATTCTTGAGCACGATGAAGGTGCAAGGGGTGGTTCGCGGCCGCTTGTGGGGCGCGATACAGTTGGGATTGTCCGGGTCCAGCCAGAAGTAGCATCCGCGTGTGTTTATCAGGATGCCGGTGTCCCCAAGAATCATCCCTTGAGCCAGTCCGGCGAAGCTGCTGGGGGTGACCGACACCAGATTGCCCTGGCTGTCCACGGTGGACAGGTAGGTGGTGCCGTCCTCGTCGCCGCCCGCCGCTCCGGCCATGGCTGCTGTTTCCTTGGACTGGTGACCTGGCAGTACCGCGTGCATGCCCTTAGGGTCGCCCGGCGGGTAACTTGCCTGAGCCTTGTGGGGGTCGATAAGGCCGCGGCGTAGGGCGGCGTATTCGCTGGACACCAGGCCGTCCACCGGCACGTCGACAAAGGCCGGGTCTCCGGCGTAGCGCTCCCGGTCGGCGAATGCCAACTTCAGCGCCTCTACTTGCAGATGTATCGCCTGGGAACTGTTGTGGCCCATGGACGCCAGGTCGTACCCTTCCAGGATCTTCAACGCCTGCAACAGGCTTATACCTTGCGTCCAGGTGCGGTTGGTGAAAATCTCGTAATCCCGGTAGGTGGCGGAGATGGGCTCCTCGTGGGGAGATTCGAACTCGGCGAAGTCGTCGTAGGTGTACAGACCGCCCAAGTCGGCCAATGCCGCCACCATGCGGCGGGCCACGTCGCCCTTGTAGAAGACGTCACGGGCGGCGTTGATGGCCGTTTCCCGATCGGAGCCCTGGCCCACCAAGGCCTGCTGTTCGGCTTGGACCATCAATGACAATGTCCGGCCCAGGTCTTTTTGAACGAACATGCTGCCCAAAACCGGGGGGGTTCCGCCGGGCAGATAGATCTCGGCTGACTCCGGGTATTTCTGGATGTTGGCCGTGCGTTCCGAAGTCGCGATGGCCCGGCACAGGAGTTGATACGCGGGGAAACCGTCACGGGCAAAGGACAGGGCACTTTCGACCACCTGGCCGAAGCTCATGGTCCCGTAACTGGCCTGCATGGCCAGGAGGGCCGAAATCACGCCTGGCACCGTCGTGCTCAACACTCCTGACGGAATTTCTCCCCATTGCTGCTGATAGTATTCTGCAGTGGCCGCTTGGGCCGCCCAACCTTGCCCCACCACCGAGCGCACCTTCTTAGTGGATGCCTCGTAGAAGAGCATGGCCACCTCACCGCCCAAAGAGTAGTGGGCGGTGGGCTCCAGAACGCCGGCGGCCAGGGCCGTAGCCACGGCGGCATCAACGGCGTTGCCCCCCTGCCACAATATGCGCATCCCGGCCTGGGCGGTGAGCTGAGTACCCGCCCCCACCATACCCTGCGTGCCCCAGACCATGGGACGGTGAGAAAACTCGCCCTGACTACCTCGAGTGCTCTGGGAGGAATTTTCGCTCATTGGTACGCTCCTCATGGGGATGGTTCCAGCAGTATTTATACCCTGATACGGGGAGGGTGGCAAGCGGGAGACCAGAAAATCTAATCTAAATGGAGATGAAAGAGCGTCCTGACAAACGGCTAGCTCTGGAATTAGAAGAATTGGCGCCATTCATCCCAAGATTTCCCGCTCGACAGCATGCCCGCCTCCAGACGCGGACGTACCTCGTCGCTATAGATCGAACTGGACCACACTCGCATGTACCCCTCTGCAGACCCTGCGATATTCGTCATACGGTAGTAATCGGCTAGGTCACGCAGCGATAGGTCTTCCCACGCAAGCTTTTGTGAGAGATACGAGATAAGAACACCGATAGGAGTTAACTGCTCGACCTGCTTTTTGATCGCACGAGTGTGGCCTGCGTACGCACTGGTTGCTGAACCTTTCGGCCCATAAACTGGTGCCAACGTTGACCAGTCGGGTACTTGGCGTGGACCTATGAAAGTCATCTTCGAAGATGTCCATGCGGCAAGGTCCGCGACACACAGAAGGTCGAGTTGCGCACGAGGATGGAATACGCTCAAGGAATCGGCCTCATGTAGTTTTCGCTGGATGTTCTGTTCGGGGGTGGATTTCTCGCCTTTCCAGGCATGCGAGTGAGCTAGCAGGCCATAAACGAGGGGTGAATGCAATTCCTTATAGGGTGTTCCAGTCCGTTCCGGGTATAGACTCTTGATTTTTGTGCAGTTTTCAAGAGCCTTGACAATGTGCGACGAATTCAGCGTTGTCTTGCACTCAAACGCAGCGGCGACCCCAGCAGCGAGATAGAGTTTTTTATTTAGGAGCTTCTTTGGATATGAGCCCTTTATGACAAGCACATCAATCTGAGGACTGGTTACGCTCTCTTGGCTGATAATGCGGCCTTTGGTAACTACCTCATAGGTCAGCGGAAGCCAGTCTCGCAATAACTCCGCCCAATTCTCTTCGCCTTGGTCTCCCGCTGTTCCGGGATCTTCGGTGGCTCGCATCTGTATACGGTTGTACTCAGCAGACATTTCATCGCTTATCTGCCGCATGAAATCGTATAGATCGTGGGTTTTTTGACGGGTCATTAATGCCTTCTTGGCGATTGACGTAGAGGCCCAACGCTTCGAGTTACGTGCGGCTTTCAGCCTCCTAAATCACACGACCGCCTTCCTCTTCCACCACCTCAACCTTCACCGCACAAACCTTATACTCGGGGATCTTGGAGGTGGGGTCGTAGGCGGCGTTGGTTAGAAAGTTGGCGGCTGATTCGGAAAGTTTTACGAAGGGGATGAAGATGCCTCCGGGGTTCTCCCGGTCGGTGAGCAGCGCCCGGCCGGTTAGCTGGCCGCGGCGGGAGGAGACCCGGATCATCTGTCCGTCTTCGATGCCGTATTTCTGGCCGTCTTGCGGGCTTATCGCTATCTGAAGCTCCGGGGAACGCGCCATCAGGTTCGTTACCCGCCGGGTTATGGTGCCGCCGTGCCAGTGATACAGGAGCCTTCCCGTGTTGAGAATCAATGGGAAGCGCCGGTTGGGCATTTCGGCGGCCAAGGGCCCTTGCTCAAAGGGAACGAAGAGGGCCCGGGGACCTCGGGGAAAGCTGTCGGCGTAAAGGTAGGGCGTGCCCGGATGGTCGGTTGTGGGACAAGGCCATTGGATGCCGCCTTCCCGGTCCAGCCTGTCATAGGTTATGCCAGATATGATCGGCGTCAGGCGAGCCATCTCGTCGAAGATTTGGGACGGATGGCTGTAGTCGAACTGGTCAGCAAAGTCCAGTTCCAATTTTTGGCACATCCGCTTGGCCAAGTCGCTGATGATTTCCCAGTCCGGGCGGCTCTGGCCTAAAGGATCGATCGCTTTCCTCACCCGCTGCACGCGGCGTTCGCTGTTGGTGAAGGTTCCGTCCTTTTCCGCGAAGCTGGTGGCGGGGAGCACCACGTCGGCCATCAGGGCAGTCTCGTGCATGAAGATGTCCTGAACCACCAGGAACTCCAGGCTCTCGAACATCTCTTGAGCGTGATTCAGGTCCGGCTCGCTGAGCAAGGGATTCTCACCCGTGATGTACATGGCCTTGATGCCGGTAGGCTCTTTCATGGAGTCGACCATCTCAGTGATGACCAGACCGTGCTCTTCAGGGAACCCGTGCCCACCCCAGGCATCCTGGAATTTGGCCACGGTTTCTTGGCCCAGGACCTGATAGCCGGGCATGGCGTTGGGCAAACAGCCGGCGTCGCCGCAGCCCTGAACGTTGTTTTGACCCCGCAAGGGAGAGATGCCCGAGCCAGGCCTACCCAGTTGACCGGCCAGCAACGACAGGTTGAGCAGACCGTGGGCGTTAGCGGTGCCATTGGTGTGCTGAGTGATGCCCATTCCCCAAATAAGGCAGGAGCCGGGGGAAATCCCCCCTGACCTCCCTTTACCAAAGGGGGGAGTCGATGGCGCCGGGGGTTGGGCGTAGAATCGGGCGGCTTGGCGGATGTCCTCGGCGGGAACGCCGGTTATTTCTTCGACACGGTCTGGGGTGTAGGACTCCACCACTTTGGCCCACTCCTCAAATCCTTCGGTGCGGTTGGTTACAAATGCTTGGTCCTGGAGCCCCTCGTCCAGAATGACCTGGGCCATGCCGTTTAGCAGAGCCACGTCGGTGCCTGGGTGAGCCCGCAGCCACAGATCGGCATAGTCGCACATGTCGATGCGGCGAGGGTTTACGACGATGAGCTTGGCACCTCGCTCCACCACGGCACGGCGCATCCGGGAGGCAGCTACCGGGTGGTTGGACGTTGGGTCGCAGCCGATAACGACCAGGCAACCCGCATCCTCGTAGTCGGTATAGGAGTTGCTGGTGGCCCCGCTGCCCAGGGACGTGAGCATGGCCTCGACGGACGGCGAGTGGCAGAGGCGGGTGCAGTGGTCGATGTTGTTGCTCTGCATCAGCAGACGAGAGAACTTCTGCTGGATGTAGCCGTCTTCATTGGTGGCTTTGGCCGAGCAAAGGGTGCCAAAAGAGCTACCTCGGTAATGGGTCAGTCGCTCGGCGATCAGGTCCAGAGCCTCGTCCCAGGTCGCCGGCCGGAATTCCCCGCCTTCTTTGATCAGAGGCGTAGTCAACCGGTCGGGATGATGGACGAAGCTTGTGCCGAAACGCCCTTTAACGCATAGCATGCCGACACTGGAGAGGTTCTCCGGGTCGTCTAGGACCTCAACGAATTGATCCCCATCGCCGACCTGAATCTTGATTCCGCAGCCCACGCCACAGTAGGGGCAGGTGGTGGAAACGGAGCGTAAGCAGTCAGCGGTCAGCTTGTCAGCGGTCGGGGGACCACCTTCGGTTGCTGATTGCTGACTGCTGACTGCTGACTGCTCTTTGGTCTGAATCGCCCCGGTAGGGCAGACGGACAGGCATTGCCCGCAAGTGGTGCAGATGGATTCGACCAGGGGTTTGTCCATGAAGGTGCCGATGCGGCTGTTAGCGCCGGCGCCCAGGAAGTCGATGGCGCCGATGAACTGGTGGCCTTCCTGGCAGGCCTGAGCGCAGCGGCCGCAGAGGATGCAAGACTCCATGGCGATGTTGAAGACCGGGTTGCTTTCGTCGGTCTCTTCACGTGGGCGGGACTGCCAGCGGGGCGATTGGATGCCGTGGTGTTGGGCGGCGGTGGTTAATTGGCCGAAATCCCCCCAACCCCCCTTTACGAAAGGGGGGTTTTTCGCAGGTTGTGGTAGCATCGCCATTGTTAATTCTATGACGCCGGAGCGGATGCGGCGGGCATCATCCGAATCGGTTTGGACCACCATTCCTTCAGTGGCGGGTACGGAGCATGAGGCGGGAAAGCCGCGGACGCCGTCGATCTGCACCAGGCAGGTGCGGCAAGCGCCGATGGCCTTCATGTCCGGGTCTTTACATAGCTGAGATATGTAGATGTCCGAAGCGTTTATGGCGTCCAGGACACTGCCACCGTCGGGAACGGTTACGGATTTGTCGTCTATGGTTAGGGTGGTGGTCATGCGATTATTCCCCTAGTCCCGATTTTAGCTAATCAATCGAGCCAGTTCATCTCCGAAGAAGTGCAAGGCGCTGTTGATGGGTCCGCCGGACATCTGTCCCAGGCCGCACAGGGATGCCGCGCCAATGATTTCCGCCAGATAGCGTAGCTCTTCCAAATCGGTGGTTGATCCGCTGCCCGAGGCCAGCCGGTCCAGAACCTGCACCATCCGGGGGGTGCCTTCCCGGCAGGGGGTGCACTTGCCGCAGGACTCGGCGGCGTTATAAGCAGCCAGTTGGCGCACGACGTCGATGACCGGGACGCCTTCTGCTATAACCATGATTCCCCCGGCGCCCATAACGACACCAGACGGATGGAGCATTCCGGGACGCAATTCCATGTCCAGTTCGGTTGGCGGCAACACTCCGCTGGACGGTCCACCAACCGCCACGACTCCTAAATCAGTGCCGGGCGGAGGGCCGCCGCCGATGTCATAGATCACATGGCGTAGGGTGCTTCCCATGGGGACCTCGGCTAAGCCGGGCCGCTGGACCAAGCCGCTGAGGCATATCAGCTTGGTGCCTTTAGCGGAGTCTAGACCGAGGTCCGAAAATCCCCTCCGGCCCCCCTGTACGAAAGGGGGGAGGACGGGGGATGCGTCCTCGGCGTGTCCTTCGACAGGCTCAGGACGAACGGGTGGGTCGGTGGTATCACTAAGTATGATTGGCACGTTGGACAGAGTTTCCACGTTGTTGATGACTGTTGGTCTTTGGAACAGGCCCGATTCGGCAGGAAAGGGAGGACGCAGGCGAGGCTCACGGCGGTTGCCCTGGATGGTGTCTAGCAGGGTGGTCTCCTCGCCGCAGACGTAGCCGCCCGCGCCGCGTCTTACGGTGACCTGGCAATCGAAACCGGAACCCAGGATATTATCGCCGATCAAGCCTGCATCTTGGGCTTGCCCGATCGCCGTTTCAATGCGTTGCGCGCTCAGGTGGGCTTCGGCATTGATGTATATGTACGTTTCGGAAGCGCCGGTGGCGTAGGCGGCGATGAGCATCCCTTCCAGCAACAGGTGGGGGTCGCCTTCCATGATGTGGCGGTCTTTAAACAGGCCGGGTTCACCCTCTTCGGCGTTGACCACCAGATACCGGGGCGATCCGTTGGCCGCCCGGGCCGCCTGCCACTTACGAGCCGCCGGGAAGTAAGCGCCGCCCCGTCCCAGCAAACCGGCGTCCAGGACCGTCTGGATGACTTCCTCCGGCGATCGGGATAGGGCAGCGTTCAGGCCTCGGTAGCCACCCAACGCGATGTATTCGTTGATGCTTGTGGGATCGATGTAACCGCATCGAGTTAGCAATAGGCGAGTCTGGGCGGCGAAGAACGAGTCTAAATCCCCCCGCCCCCCCTTTACGAAAGGGGGGTGCTCCGTTTGTTGCGGGGTGTTGCCGGAAGTGAGGGTTGCGGTTAATTCTGCAACGTCGCCAACGGAGACTTGGGAATACCGTTGTATGTTGTTGGAAGGGGTGGTCACGATAACCTGAGGCGCGGCGAAGCAGGCCCCGTCGCAGCCCGCGATGATCAGTTCGACGCCGGAATGTCCGGACAGCTCGGCTTGCAATGCTTCCGCTACTTGAGTGGCGCCGACGGCCTGGCTGCAATGGCCGACTTGGACAATCACCCGTGTCGACGCGGCCAGGGATTCCTGAGCAGCTTCATGTAGTTGGGCGTAGGAAGTCACGTCAGGTCAACTCTTTCACAAGACTCGGGATATCGGCAGCGGCGACCCGGCCTCGCCAACGGCCGTCAACTTCCACCACCGGGGCCATGGGGCAGAGGAAACCGCAGGGGGTTTCCTCCAGAGTTACCCGGCTATCCGTGCCGGTCTCACCAGGTTGGACGCCGAACTCGTCTGACAGGCGTTCCAATATGATCCGGCCACCGTTATGCCAACAACTCAGGCCGTTGCAGACCCTTACTACGTGGCGTCCCGGCGCTTCTATGCGGAGTTCGCTGTAACTGGTCGCCGCCCCGTAGACTTCGCTGGCCGGCACCCGCAGATGCCAGGCCACGGTCTGCAGCGCCCAGTCTGGGAGGTGGCCAAACTCTTCCTGCAAATAGTGCAACGCCGGTAGCAGGTAGGTCCGCTCCGGAGGAAATTTTTCGCGTAATATGGGGCGAAGATCGCTTCGATTCATTTAACTCTAGCCGGTAATCCGGTAAAATTGCCCGGTTCCCTAAACAGCCCGGGACCTTCGCGGCGGAGCAAACATGACCAAGATCTGCAGGTCCTCGGTGATCGAGTGGAAACGGTGCTCCACAGCTTCATCCACATAGATTATCGACCCGGCGGTGACGGGACGGTCTTCTTCGCCCACCCGAATCATCCCCCGGCCTTGAATCACAAAATAGACTTCGTCCTCGGTGTGGGGTTGCTGAGGGTCGGGCTGCCCGGCCTGCAAGACGTAAAGGCCGAGACTCAATCTCGAGGCGATGAAGAATTCATGATACCGCTCACCAAGCCGAGCGTGTTCTGCGATGACGTGTTCAAGTTCAAATGCGTCCATATCTCTTCGTGGGTCTAAGCGGAAATCGTTACGCCGGACGATACAGGTAGCAGATCCAAAAGGCCCAGGTCGGCCAGCTTCGTGTCCGGCACCGAACCGTCTTCGTTCCAACCTCGGGCCTGGTAATAACCGGCAATCATATAATCCAGTTCTTCTTGGGTCAGCCCAACCCCGGCAACGACGCCGGTGGGCAGCTTCTCTTGGAGGACACGTGGGGGAAGGGTATCGTCCTGGCGGCGCCAACCCTCTCGGATGTTGAACAGCTTTTTCAAGTTATTGATCCGTTCCCCTGCCCGTTTCAGCTCGTCCGGAGACATTTCCAAGCCGGTGATCATGGTGTAAACCTGGGCCGACTCCTGGTAAAAGTCGTTGAAGGCTTTGCGAAGGAACTTGCACCAGATCAGGGAGTCCAACACTGCGGTAAAGTCCTCGCTTTCGGCGGCGATCAGGCCGCGGCTATCGTCCACGGTCAACCGGTCTACGCGGCCGGAAAAGTCCGCCTCGTATGCTGATGACCGATTATGGCAGGCCCCTCTTGGCGTGACCGCCAACCCCAGGGCCATGGTTTTCAGGCTGCGTGGTTCGTAGCCGGGCATTTCCAGACCTTTGACGTTCATGGCCCAATCGCCGGAGCCTCCACCCAGTTGTTGTGCGGCAATTTTAGTGCCTTCGGCCAGGAGGCTACCAAGGTCACGGCGATGACCGATCAGCTCCAGAGTGTCCAAAAGAGCCTGGCCGTTGCCGAACCGCAAGTCGATGCCGCCGGTGTCATCAGCAGTGATCAAGCCTTTGTCGAAACACTCCATGGCCCAGGCGATGGTCACACCGGCGCTTATGGTATCCATGCCCAGGTCGTCGCAGATTCCGGCGGCCCGAATGACGGTGTTGGGGTCGTCCACCCCGCACAACGGTCCTAGTGCGAAGAGACTTTCGTACTCCATCCGGCCTTGGGACTTCTTCCCATCGTCGCTGGTAACCAGAATTTTCTCGCACCCAATGGTGCAGTTGGCGCAAGTGGCGTTCTTGGCCAGATGCTCTTGATGCAGATGCTCGCCGCTAACCTGCTCGGCCCCTTCAAAGGTGGACTCCCGGAAATTTCTGGTGGGCAGCGTCCCTAACCGGTTGAACACCGACACGTTAGCCATGGTCCCCAGTTCCCGGTATTTCTCCGTCGCTGCGCCCAAACTACGCTTGCTCAGGTCGATCCCGTACTCGTGAGTAGCGACCGGATTGGCCACGTCCACGGTTTGACTGCCGTGCAAGGCCAGCGCCTTGAGGTTTTTCGAGCCCATAACCGCGCCGGGGCCGCACCGGCCGGCCTGGCGTCCACCGTCGTTGGCGATGCTGGCGTAACGGACCAGATGCTCTCCCGCGGGGCCGATGCTGGCGACGCGGATTCGCGGACCGCCCAACATTTCTTTCACGGCTTGTTCGGTGTCGAAAGTCCCCAAGCCCATCAGATCAGCGGCGTCGAGGAATCTGGGCACACCGTCTTCGATGAACAGGAGGGTTAGGGATTCAGCCCGGCCCACGATTATCAATGCGTCGCCACAGGTCTTCTTTAGCTCGGTGGCCAGGAAGCTGGAGGACAGGGAATCGCCGATGAATCCCGTCAGAGGGGATTTGGTCATCACGGCGAACTTACTGGAAGTGGTCAAGCGGCTTCCAACCAAGGGACTGCCGGCGAAGATGAGGGGGTTGTCCGGCCCCAATGGATCGGCTCCGGCTGGGCAATATCTGTACAGCAAGTAGGTCCCCAGGCCGATACCGCCGATGAAGCTTCGCAACACCTGCTCCGGGATGGCGTCCCAGTGGTGACTTCGGGAGGACAGGTCGACCACCAGCGCTTTTCCGTGATAGCCGTACACTGGGGTTACCCCCCCGCCTGGTTGGACAATATCAGGACCGCGTCTCCGTCTTGAACATGCAGAACATCGCCATTCAAGAAGGCCAATCCGTTAAGGTTGAGCACGTAGCCTTCTTGCAGGCCGCTCAGGTCGTCCCGAATCACCTTCCCGACAAGTGCCGGGCAAGCCTCGGCGAGAGCCGCAGCGAATTCCTGGCGGCTGGTCTCAGCAGGTAGAACAAGTTCTAGCTCGCGCCTACCCGCGGCGAGGCGAGGCGTTCCGAATAGCTCTACTTTGACGGCAATGCTGATTTTATTGGTCAGAGCCACGATGTTTTCACTCCCGGAGCGATGCCCGAAAGTCCGAATCAGATTCCCTGGGCCGCCAGGGATAGGGCACGTTCCAGGTCTTCGGGGGTGTTCACGTTAAAAAAGCTCAAGAATTCCGGGTCCAGGGCGGCAACTTCTTCTTCAGGGAGGTAGCGCACTCGCACCTGGTCATAGAAACCGGAGATTTTCAGGTCGCCGGCTATTAGCCGCGGCTCGATGAAGGGCAAACAAGCTTTGGAGTAGAGGGCGTGGGTCGGCTCGGGGCGGCCTTCGATCATCGGCACCACGGCATCGGCGTCTTCCCTGAGGGCCAACATGCGGCGCAACAGCGAGAGGTTCAGGAAAGGCATGTCGCAGGCGACGACGAGGGTCCATTGGTTGATAGCGGCGTCCAGCCCGGAGAAGATACCGCCCAAGGAGCCGGCACCCGCATAGCGGTCCAGCACCACCTGATGTTGTGGTTCTAGAGGCAAGCCAGCAGCTCGGTCCTGATTGGCTACAACCACCGCGATTTCCTGGCACACTTGCTCAACCCGCTGGATCACCCGCTGGATCAGCGGCTGCCCACCGATGGGCTCTACCGCCTTGTCCCGGCCCAGCCGCCGGCTAAGCCCGCCGGCCAGAATCACGCCGGTAGCTGCGAGATCGATGGGAGGGTGAATAGCGGCTTGCCCCTGTTCGGGAATATGCCCGGTGGTCATGGGGAAAGTATAGCATAGGGCTTAGCCAGGGCTTTGGAGCGGTCACTTAGGAAACGAGCAGCCCGCCAGCCCCGCCACCGATTTCGCTAGAAGGACGGGGTTCAAGATCCTAAGACCATCCCGTCATTCCCGCGCAGGCGGAAATCCAGCAGATCCCGAACCAGGAAGCGCGGCTTGAAACCTGAACTATTCCTGGGTTCCCCTTCCGCGGAAGGGCCGGAACAACGATGGGCGACGCCTACCTACATTGGCGGCTATCTTGCAGACGCGTATAGGCGGTTTAGGTTGGCGTAGCGATTCGGGTCCAAGTCACGGCCCTTGAAGGCCGAGAATTCCGGGCCGTAGCGATGGGAGCGAAATAAGGAGTTTATGGACTCACCCGGCGCTCCCGACGCCTGGGGTTGCCCCTGCGTGAAGAAGGGGTTGATGTATTCCCACACGACCTCCTTGTTGGCCGTAACTTCGAAGATGCGGCCCGGCGTACCCTCGCAGATCAGTGTATTGCCGTTGGGGAGCCGCTCGGCGCTGCTGGTTGCCTGGCTGTAGAAGGAGATGGCGGGTTGTCCCCGGTATTCCCAGACGATCTCGCTGGTGGCCGGGTTCACTTCAACAACCCGGGAATAGGTACCCAACGGACGATGGAAGCCGTTGTCGAATAACAGAATATTGCCGTTGCTCAAATAGGTTGGATGGTGGGGGTGGGATATCTCGCCCCGTCCCCATTTCCAACGGAAATCCCCGCTGGCCTTGTCGACGATTCCCACCGTGCTGATCCGGCGGTAGCTGACGATCAGGTCACCTTCTGGCGTTATTTTTAAGGAGTTGCCGTGGGTCCACTCCACGCGGTCTTCCAAGGGGCAGATAGCGTCCTCTTCCGGGTCGAGGTGTTCCCAGGCCTTCCACTCGTAGACGATCGAACCGTCGGGAGCGATCTCCTGGACTATGTCTCCGAACATACTCTCCGGGTCCGAGTCGCCGGGCGCCCCGCCTCTGATGCTGGCGGTCATCTCCGGTGAAAGGTTTTCGAACAGCAAGACCAGGGTATTGCCGTTAGGCAGGCGTTCGTAGTCATGGTGCACCATGGGATTGCGGTACTCCCAGACCACGTTTCCGTCCCAGTCCAGCTCCAGTATGGCCGTTGAAGAGCCCCCGATCTTCTCCGCTCCACCTGCGTCGGCGGGTGGAGAGGTGCGGATGAGGAGGTTCCCGTAAGGCAATAAATGAGCGTAACCGATCCCCTCATCGGAGTGCCAACGGTGGCACATCCGGCCTTCCATGTCGATGAGGTCGGCGTAGTTGCTGCCACGAGTGTTCGTAGACAGGGTGTACCCCCGGTAGCAATGCTGGGGGGAGTAGTGGATAAGTCCAACGGCGTGATGGGAAGACCAGCCCATGGATCCCTCCTGAAGGTTTAGATATGGGCGGCCAGACCCTGTTCTATTATACGTGCACGGGCGCAATTCGTGGCTGGAAGATCGAAATCCGGAAGAAGGGCCCGGCTCGTCAAGCCAAGTGCAAAAACCGGGCGCCGTTTAGCACCCAGGTAGGCACCGGCTCGATGCGCCTCATCCCCAGGGTAACCAACCAGGCAACGCCCGCGCCGATAAGGCTCCCGGCTAGGATATCGCTGGGATAGAAGAGTCCACTGTAGACCCGGGCCAGGCACCAGACGCCCCCCAAGCAAAGCAGCGGAATCGCGGCCCGACGGTTGCCCAGCCACACCGCCGTAGCCATCGCGAAGGCGACCGCCGCGGGATTTGCGGGAAAGGATGAGTCGGTAGGCGCGTAGAATAGGGTGGCCAGGTCGAATCGGGTAAACGGGCGGGCCCGGAACACGGCCTGGTCCAGCAGCAGCACCGCCAGATTGGCGAACCCTAAAGCAATGGCAGCGGCCAAGACAGCCCGTTGATTACGGCTTCTGGTATCAGAGTCGGGGCCGAAAAACCACAGGCCAAGCATCCAAAAACACATGGACAAGGGCACGAAGTAGTCGCTGACGGCTAGATATGCAGCCCCGTCCAAAACAGCGGAATGGCCGATGCCCCGGTTCAGCCACAACACTATCCATCCGTCCAACTCGAGAAGTGTATCCATGGCTAATCCTCGGTTTCCTGACAGTGCGTTTGGGCTCCGATGCTAGGCTTATGTCCAGTGAACGACCTGCCGCGGAGCAGAGCCACCCAAGGTCGCAGCGTCCCGTGGAGCGCTCGTAGATAGTTGCTCTGTCTTAAAGCGTCGAGTCCGGGTTGGATCTGATCTTTGCCAAGGCTCAAGTTCCGCAGGGAAGATATCAAGAGTGTGAAAGTGAGCCCAGCGCCGGAGCCGACGAAGAAAAATCCGAACTGTTGGTTGCCGGTCAATCCCAGGGTGGTGTCGGGCTGGTTGCGAGGCTCGGACAGGAAGAACCAGGCAAAAGCGGCAACCCACAGAACGAGACCGAAAATGAAGGCGGTGCGGCGTCCTTTGAAAAAAAGCAGGCCGTGGAGTCCGTTGCAGGCCGCGGCCATCTGGAAAACGCCACAGGAGGCGAAGAAGACCAGGACCAGGTAGTCGGGAACGAAGGAGCCGGCCACGGATATTCAGCCGCGGGGCAAGGCCGGTTCACCAACCGATCCGGGACCGGTTCGCCGCCTTACGCTCAAGAAGTGGCTAAACCCAACCATCAGCGGTATACCCAGCGCAAAAATGACTACGGGGTTGGAATAGTGAGCGGGCCACCAAGCCAGTAACGGCACGCCGATGAGGAAAAAACTCAGAGTTTTCATAGCGCTTTTGGTCGAAAACAGTACCACCCCCGCCAACAGAGACAAAGGAATCGCCAGTGCGGGCATCATCGCTATTAACACACCGACTGCCGTGGCCGCGCCGCGTCCGCCCTTCATCCGGAAGTGGACCGGCCAACTGTGACCAGCGATAACCGCCACTCCGCAAATCATTTCGGCAACCGTGGAATCTACTAGAACGCGGGCCAGCAAAACCACGACCGCACCCTTGGCTATATCTACGGCGCCCACCGCGAGACCGGCGGTTGGGCCGATGTTGCGATAGACGTTGGCCGCCCCGACATTGCGGTCACCCAGCTTCCGGATGTCCTGGCCTTTGAGCATCCGCGCCGCGATGTACGCGGTTGGCAGGCCTCCTATCAGATAGGAAACCAGGCCGGAGATCAACCAGATCGTCCCGTTGGGTGGCAACTCGCCATCTCCCCGGAGAAATTCTCTAGTTTCGTCCTTTTGCGTATCGCGACTGTGGGAATAACCGAAGGGTAAGCCGGACGCAAAACCAGGATAGCCTACCCGCAATCCGGTGGTTCTTTATCGGGTGTGGTTTGCCTAAGCAGTAACTAGGCGAGGCTGCGCGGTGGTGCACCAATGGAGGTATTTGGGATTCTTTCCCAACACGATGTCAAAGTACATTCTCTGCAGCTTGTTGGAAATGGGTCCGGTTTTTCCGTCGCCGATGGCCCGGCTGTCCAGCTCCACCACCGGCGTTAGGTGAGCCGCCGTGCCGGTCAGGAAAACCTCATCGGCCAGGTATAGTTCACTACGGTCGATACTTCGCTCCACGACTTCAAGGCCGAACTCCCGTACGGCCAGATCCATGATGGTATCGCGGGTAAACCCCGGCAAAGCGTTGTCTTCCAACAACGGTGTTATCAACCGGCCGCGGGACACCATGAAGAGGTTTTCGCCGGAGCCTTCGCAAACCTGGCCTTTTTGATTCAGGATGATGGCCTCATCAAATCCGGCCAGAGTGGCCTCTGTCTTGGCCAAGATACTGTTGATGTAGCTTGCGCTGCTCTTGATGTGGGTGGGAATCATCGTGTCTTCCGGACGGCGCCATGAAGATGTACAGCAACGCAGCTCGTCGGAGCCTAAGTAGTTGCCGAAGGGGACGGTAATAAGGGTAAAGTCGCTGGCCAGGTCTTGCAGCTTCAGGTTGGCAACCAACTCGGCGCTCTTGTAAGCCAGAGGGCGGATATAGATGTCCTGCCGGTGGCCGTTCCTTTCCACCAATTCAACTGTGATCTGGCAGAGGTCTTCCAAAGAGTAGGGAATATCCAGCATCAGCAAGCGGCAGCCCTTGAGCATGCGCTCGTAGTGCTCCCGCAGTTTGAAAATATGTATAAGGCCCTTTTCTTCGTTCCAGTTGCCTCTGATTCCCTCGAACACGGCGGTTGCATAATGCAGGGCGTGGGTCATGACGCTGACGCGCGCCTCGCTGATGGGCACGTACTCGCCCCGAAAGAATGCCAGAAGCTCTTCGCCGGTGGAGGTTTTATTGGTGCTCAACTGTGACCCCTTTCGTCAAAAACTGGGGTAAATTATAATCGGATACCGGCGTTAAACACAAGACAACCGTCAAGCCTTTGAGAAGGGACATGCCTGAATCGAAATTCAAAAAATTAGCGGTCGTTGTTCTGGGCGCTTTGGTGGTCATCATAGTGATCGCCGGGGTGGCGTTAATCAGCCGTGGCGGCGGCAACACACCGGTGCGGATAATCCTACCCACACCCCAAGATTCGGCTGGCGGGAATGCTCCGGCCGGAACTAGATCATCCCAAACAACCGAATCCGAGCCTGAACTCCAGGTTTATGTCAGCGGCGCGGTTCGCCGGCCAGGAGTATACACGTTAAAACCAGGGGACCGGTTGATCGATGCGGTGGAGGCAGCGGGCGGCGAAACACCTGAAGCCGACCTGGAAGCGGTCAACTTGGCCCTCCGGGTTCAAGACGAGGCCCAATACAAGATCCCAAGAATCGGAGAGCCACCCGACCCCGAATCAAACGTTGTCACAGCTCCAGCAGCTTCTCAAAGAGCGGCGAGGGACAGTCCTCTGGAGAGTTGATCGATCTGAATACGGCGTCCGCCGAGTTGCTGGAAACGCTACCAGGCATCGGACCGGTGCGGGCGGGGGATATCGTTGCCGACCGGGAGTTGAACGGGCCTTTCCTCACCATTGAGCAAATCACGCGGGTCAAGGGGATAGGACCGTCCATCTTTGGGGAGATCCGGGAATTGGTTATTGTTGGTGAGTTGCCTTAGCCTGGAAGATAAATGTGTTTATTGTCGCTCGGCAGCGTCTACGCAGCCGGTTCTAACTACAACGTCAATGGGACCGTAGTAGAGTTAGCGCCAAGTTAGTAGCCTCCAGGTAATAGAGAGCGCTTTCTGGCGATAATTCGTTTTTGGTGTTTGGATGGGCGGCTTGATTGCGAAGGAACCGGAGCTCGTCAAGTAGCAGCGCCTCGGACTTGTGCAAGAACCCCAAATCTGACATATCGTTTATCATTCTCCTTATAGAACGATTTTGAGCTGGCTGCCCTATACCATGCAGCTGGGCCACCCTTGATAACTCCTGCTCAATTATTTTCCAAGCCTCGAGGATAGCTCCTTGCGGGGCGACGTAAACAATCGATGTAAGGTCCTTGAAACGATCTTCGAGATCTGGTAGTACATCGCCAACTGGAGGGTCAATTAGGATTCCCGTTTCATGCTCGCCAACTAAACTGACCGCACTATCGACCAACCCTGAGGCTTGTACACCGAAGTCTACGTCGATGTTTGATCCAAACCCTGACGCCTTAAATCGACTTATCGTCTCCAGCAACGTAGTGATCGGACCGCGCAATACCAACAATACGATGAGGGCGGTAATCGGCCAAATCAAATCTCCGACGATAGCGACGGTGAACAATCTCCAGTCCAAAGCGTGTACCTTCAAGCACCTCTATTCGGTCCTACGTGTCAGTCCGTCTCGGATGCGTCCACCTAACCCGCGAAGTGTTAGCGCTCAGCCATTCCCAGCCTAAGACGTCTCATCTACAAGGAGGAGAATCGCCGCACCAGTGGCGTTGATTGCATATCTGGCAAGATGACTAGGGGGAGCCTTCACCTGAGTGCCTGCGCCATGCGCCGTGCTGATACGGTTCCTTAGAGTGGCTATAATCATGAGCGGCTGGTCAAAGAACGAATCCAAGTTTGTATTCGGACGAACAATCTTGAGGAGGTCCGAGGCCGTGTCGGTCTGCTTAAAAGGCCATTTCTTGCGGTCGCAAATGATTTTCATCACACTTTCAAAGGAACTCGCACATTTCGTTAAGCAATCCCCATAGTCTCCCTTCCGGTAATCCGTAAGCGCTGCGAGAAATTCATCGTTTGCGCTTTTGAAGTCAGCACCGGTCAACAGTGTTAGTGTTGGCTCAATTATTTCAGCGTGTTCGACCTGGCTGTCCCGGAGAATGACTCGGGGATAAGCAGTCGTCTCTATAGTCTTGGTTGGACTACCATGGAACGAGCCGACTCCCTCTTGACGGACGAATCCCGTCAGGGCGTATGGTAAGTCGTCCACCTCGAACAAACGGTTGACATCCTCGACGAAACGATTATGATTTGCGTCCGAACCGAACCGCCATAGATGTTCGGACCCGAATATGAACTCCACAAAGTCGAAGAAGTGATTGTCACTGCATCGGTTTACGAATTCCGATAGATCGTCGAGGTCGCTCAGGATTTTTAGCGACTGAGCATATAGCCTTTGTCGCCCGTGAAGCATTTGAAGATTTCTATGGATTGCCCCCCAAAAAGTTGTGGCGTCATCTCCTTTGATCGCGTCTTGGCAGAGGAGCGCGAATCGGCTTCGAAACTCTTTTGTTAGGGGTTTTCCAACCGCCCTTTCATCAGGAGATCGCCGAGAGAATACGCGGAATATTGAGTCTAATTTCATCTTTCCCCAGGGTCACCAAGGTCGCAATTGGATTCGCCCTCTCCGTACTTCCTCTTCCTGATGTTGGATCCTCATAGCCAAGAGACCACAAAGTACCAAGCCACCACCACTGTGCCAATGACGAACAGAATGGCTACTTTAGTCGCCACCGATCATATCTCCACAGCCACCATGGGATTCGCCCTTTTCTTACTTTATTAGGAGTCCCGGACCCCGTATTACACTCACATTGCCGGGTCCCTGTTGATACTTTCTATCGTACTACTTGACCTGGTGGGTAAAAATGGGCTTTAGAGATCAAGGGGCGAGGGACTTACTTGATTGAAAGGGATCCAGACATTCAGGAGACAGCGTGAAGCTAGCCTTACTTGTGGCTGCCTGGCTGGCCGGGATCTTAATCGGCTTAAGCCTCGAAGCCGGTATCCTTCCGGTTGCGTTGCTGCTACTCGCTGCGTTGCCGGCGGGGTTGTTGCTGCGGTTGCTGGGGCGGTCTCTTTGGCCGGTGTTGCTGGTGGTCGTCCTGTTGGCGGGGTTGTTACGGATTGAAGCCTGGGAAGTCACCGTTAGGTCGTTGGCGGTGCAGGGAAAGGAAACTGTTACGCTGCGGGGGCGGATAGTTAACGACCCGGAGGCGACGGCCCGCCGGATTAAGTTCGTGCTATCCGTGGCGGAGATTAACCGGGAGGGGGAGACTACCCGTCCTGAGGCCAAGGCTTTGGTTTACGCCAGTCCTCCTCCAAGTCTGCTTTCCCAGCGCGACGACCCCTACTTTCGGTATGGGGACACGCTGCTGCTAGAGGGCGAGTTACGGCAGCCGCAAGTTTTCGAGGACTTCAATTATCCTTCTTATCTGAGCCATCAGGGCATTTCCGGGATACTTTGGGTCCGGAACGCGGAGCTGATTTCCCAATGGGAGGGGCGGCCGGCTTCGGCCTGGAAGGGTTGGATGTTCGGACTGCGGCGGAACCTGGCCGAAGAGTTACAGGAGGCGTTGCCGGAGCCCCACTCGGCCTTGGCCCAGGCGTTGCTGCTGGGGCTTCGCGGCCAACTCCCGGCCGACGTGAAGGAGGATTTTCGCCAGACCGGAGCCGCCCATCTGCTGGCCATCTCAGGCCTGCACGTTGGGGTCCTGATAGCCATGACGATGATGGCGGCGACCTGGATATTCGGACGGCGAAGTCCGGCTTATCTGTTGCTGGCGCTGGCGGCCATCTGGTTCTATGTCCTGGTCAGCGGTTTTCCGGTTTCGGTGTTGCTGGCCGGGATCATGGGGTCGGTGTTCTTGGCTGCTTTGGCCTTGGGCAGACCTCGGAGCGCTCTGCCTTCCTTGGCACTGAGCGCCGCAGTGATGGTTGGAATCGAGCCTAAAGTACTTGGGCAGATCTCTTTCCAGCTTAGCTTCACCGCCTTGGCGGGGATCGTCCTGGTCTTGCCCCTTCATTCCAAGATTTCAGAATCAATCACACGCCGGGCCGCGGCTTCTGGGTCTTGGTTGAAGCATCTGGCCTGGCAAGCCGGAAACTGGATATCATCGGCGTTGATCGTGTCGTTGGGGGCAACGTTGGCCACCTGGCCCTTGGTGGCGTCGAATTTCGACCGGATTCCTCTGGCGAGTATTCCGGCAACCTTGCTGGCATTGCCGGCCATGCCCTCCATTCTTGGCGGGTCACTGGCCACCGGCGGGTTGGGCCTGGCGCACCCGCTGTTGGGGCAGTTTGCCGGCTGGATAACCTTTGTGCCCCTGTCCTACCTCCTGTGATTGATCTCAGTACTGCCGTCGCCGGGAATTCCAGGGACCTGGGTAGGAACGCCTGTGGTGTTGGCCTGGTATGGGCTGTTGTTGGGATTGATTTTCGTACCGGGCCGGGTGGCTCGTGCTCAAGGAGCGGGGATCCGGGTCATCGCAGCATCGGACCGTCTGTTTGGAGGGTTAGCGAAACATGGAGGTCAGGCCAGATGGTCGTTGGGTATCGTCTTCTTGGCTGTGAGTTTGCTGGTCGTTTCGGTGATCCTTTGGATTCAGGTGTTGCAAAGACACGACGGGAAACTCCACGTTTACTTCTTCGACGTAGGCCAAGGCGACAGCATCCTGATCGTTACCCCAGAGGGAAAGCAGGTGTTGGTGGACGGCGGACCTGATCTAACCAGCGCAACTCGAGCATTGGCCGGTCCCATGTCTGCCACGGACCGAAGCTTGGATGTGGTGGTAATGACGCACCTGGATGGGGACCACAGTAAGGGGCTTCTGGAAGTACTGGACCGGTACGACGTGGCGACCGTGGTGGTGGGCGGAAACCCTTTGGACGATGATTTGCCCCAAGAGTGGCAGGCCAAGTTGAAGCGGCGACAGATCGACCCGGTGAAAGTTTCTGAGGGTTACCGGTTGGAGGTGGAGCCCGGAGTAACCTTGGAAGTGCTGAACCCACCAAGGGTGCCATTCAACGGGTCAGGTTCGGACCGTAATAACAATGCCGTGGTGATACGGCTCATCTATGGCCAGGTGTCTTTCATGCTGGCCTCGGACATTGGAGCTTTTGCCGAAGGCTACCTGGTTCGTTCCTCCGCTGAATTGGCGAGCACGGTGCTTAAGGCGGGCCACCATGGCAGCCGCACTTCAAGCACCGCCGGTTTTTTGAACCAGGTGAACCCAACTTTAGCGGTTATCTCCTCTGGCGCCGGCAACCAGTTCGGACACCCCCACGCGGAGGTGGCCGAACGCTTGGAGCGATTCTTGGGGCCGGAGGGATTATTCAGGACTGACCGGCAGGGGACCATCGAGTTCATCAGCGATGGCGTCGATCTATGGGTGGGGACCGATAGGGATTACCCATAGATCGACGGGTGCTCCCCGGCGCACTGAAGGCCAAGATTAAATCCGGTCATGTATACTGGGGAGCAACTTTGCCTGTGAACAGTTTAATTTCCGGAGGAGAGTCCATTTTGGTTAGAGCGGATGGCCGGCGATGGGATGAAAGCCGGCCGGCTAGTATCACCTTGAACCACCAGAAGTTCGCCGAAGGCTCGGCGCTGATAGAAGTGGGCGAAACCAAAGTGTTGTGCGCGGTTTCCCTGGAAGAACGGGTACCGGCATTCTTGAGAGGCCAGGGCAAGGGTTGGGTGACCGCCGAATACGCGATGTTGCCCCGCGCCACCAACACTCGAACCGCCCGAGACCGGGACGCCGGGCGCATCAACGGGCGTTCCCAAGAGATCCAACGGCTTATCGGGCGATCGCTGCGGGCCGTTACCGACCTGGAGGCTTTGGGCGAGAGAACCGTGACGGTGGACTGCGACGTTATCCAAGCGGACGGCGGGACCCGGACCGCCGCTATCACCGGGGCGTATGTCGCTCTGCATCAGGCGCTGCAAATGCTGGTCGACAACCGGATCTTGCCCAAGCTGCCGATCAGAGATGCGGTGGCGGCCATCAGCGTCGGCATAATCGACGGTGAATTGATGCTCGATCTGTGTTATGAAGAGGACTTCAAGGCCGACGTGGACTTCAATCTTGTTCTCACTAAAAGCGGTGATATGGTGGAGCTACAAGGCGCCACCGAGGCTGCGCCATTCCCTCGTCAGCAGGTGGTGGAAGTGCTAGACCTGGCCGCAGCGGGTATGGAGGTCCTGTTTAAGGCGCAACAGGAAGCCTTAAGAAATCTGTGACCGGCAAGGGGCCGTAGCTTCGAGATTAATCCGATGGACTGATGGCATGACTTCGGCACATCTAAACCATCTCAATTAAGATCGAAATAATGAGTCGCGACATTGGATGGGTAACAGCCGGGAATCAAAGGCATGTCCGTTGGGGTGATTCCACGAGGCATCGGGCGGTCCGGTTCTTTGGAAAAATCTTCCCGTGGCCATCGCTGGCCGTTTTGCTGGCATTGATGGTCGGCGTTGCTTGCTCAAACTCCACCCCGACCGCAGAAGTTGAGCCTGCCACCACTGCTGCTCCCACGGAGGCGCCCACGCCCGCCACGGCTCCGGAAGTCGTTGCCGAACCCGTTTCCGAGGAAGCCAAACCTCCGCTGCCCACGGCTACCAACGTCCCACCTCCAACGGCAACCGCCGTACCCGAACCGACCGCCATGCCTACGAAAGCCCCGGCTGAACCACCTCCGGCTCCGATGCTGCAACTGCCCAACGTGGCAGACACGGTAGAGCGGGTGCGGGGCGCGGTGCTATCCATCGTTGCCGAGTCCATCGTCCAGGACCGGTTTGGGAACCGGCGGTCTAATTTCGGTAGCGGGACCGGGGTGATCTTCTCCCGTGACGGCTTGGCTTTGACCAACAACCACGTCATAGAAGGGGCAACAAATATTATTGTCACCATGGACGACGGCAGCCAACTGGAAGCGGAACTCTTGGGCGCCGACGCACTGGCTGACCTGGCGGTATTGAGGATCCCTGGGACTTTCGAAACCTTTTTGCCTCTGAAGCAGGATGTCAAGCTCCGGGTGGGCGAGTGGGTCATCGCCATCGGAAACGCGCTGGCGCTGCCTGGAGGGCCTACCGTCACGGTGGGGGTGGTTTCGGCGCTAGGCCGCACGATCGGAGGCTCCGGAGGCTCTCCCCTATACGACCTGATCCAGACCGACACGGTGATCAATCCAGGTAACAGCGGAGGCCCGTTGATAAGCTTGGAGGGGAATCTGGTAGGCATCAACACCGCGGTCCTCCGTGGCGGCGGTGGCGGTAGCGGAAGACCCACGATCGAAGGGATCGGCTTTGCGATAAATATGGAGACGGCCGTCTTGGTCTCCGACCAACTGATCAACGACGGCCGGGTGAAATGGGCTTGGATGGGGGTGTTCCTGGCGGATCTGATACCGGAGATGGCCGCGGAACTAGGGTTGCCCATTCGCGAGGGGGTGGTGATTCAGGATGTGCTGCAGGGAGGGCCCTCGGATCGGGCAGGAATCAGACCCGGGGATATTATTCTATCGATGGACGGAAATAAGATTGCTACGGTAACCGACCTTACCAGGCTGCTTCGTACAAAATTTTTCGTCGGGTTGGAAATCGAAGTTGAGTTGTTCCGAGAGGGATCCACCGAGACCCTCGTTTTGGCGCTGGGAGAAAGGCCCCGCCGGTAGAACGACCTTACCCTCGTCAGGTCTGGCATCGTTAGCCGGGCATGAGTCGTCAAAGAGACCGGTCATCCCAAAGGCGGCGTGCTTAGGGTTACAGGTGTTCAGCCGATACGGGCGCCGTCAGCATCCAGCAAGACCATGGGAATGCCCAACTCCCGCAGACCGGGTTCTATTTTTTCGCGGTCTCCCACCACCAGCAATTGGAGTTTGTCGGTTTGGATCCGTTCAGCGGCAACACGGTGAACGTCTTTCAGCGAAACAGCGGTTATCCCTGGGCCAACCGACTGGAAGTAGTCGTCGGGCAGGTCGAACACCAACAGTTGAATCAGGTGGTTCAACACCATCCCCGACCGCTCGAAGCTGGCAGGATAACCTTGTAAGATGCCGGCTTTTGCCGCCGAAAGCTCTTCCTCGGTGATCGGCCGATCACCTTGAATCTCCCGAAACTCTTTAAGTGTTTCCTGAACTGACTCTTTGGTTACTTCGGTCTGTACGCTGCCCCCGGCTGACACCAAGGACGTTCCTTGATACCAATGGACCGACGACTGATAGCCGTAGCTGTATCCCTTGTCTTGGCGAAGGTTCTGGTTCAGGCGGGCGGAGAATTGGCCGCCAAAGACATAGTTGACCAACGTAAGGCCGAAATAGTCGGGATGATTGCGGGGTATCGTTGGTTGGAGCGCACGGATGACCGATTGAGCGGCGCCCGGTTGGTCTACCAGATATATCGTGGTGGCCGGCGTCGAGCCGTTCGTGTCGTCGACGGTTCGGGGAATATAGCCGGCGCCATTTCCGGACCAATCACCGAAGAGATCCTGAGCCTGTTCAGTAACCTCTTCCAGGTTGGTGTCGCCCACAACGACCAGTGTCGCTCGTCCCGGAGTATAAACCCCTTGGAAAAGCTGTTGCAGATCTTGGCGTGTCAGAGCAGACGCCGAGGCTTCCGTGCCCAAAATGTAGTGTCCGTAGCCGCTATCCTTGGAGAACACCAGACCGGCTATCAGACGCTCCGCGACTATGGTGGGGTCGTCTTTCCCCCTTCGCAGGTCGGTCAAATGCTCCCGCCTTACCCGCTCCAGTTCGTGCTCAGGGAAGGTGGGCCGCTTGACTAGGTCGGCAATCAATTCAAGGGCAGTCGGCCAGTGTTTGGTTAAGGTTTCGCTGGATAGAAGAGTGTATTCTCTGCGAGCGTCCGAGGAAATCCGAGCCCCAATGAACTCGGCGGCATTAGCGATTTCCAGGCTGGTACGGCCCTCGGTCCCTTCCATCAACATCTGAGCGGTGAAGCTGGCCAAACCGGGCAAGTCCTCGGGGTCAGCCACGGCCCCGGCGCGAAGGACCAAAGCGAAAGAGACTATGGGTGCGCCACGGCGTTCCACGACGGCAATACCCATACCGTTGCTCAACTGATGGCGAACGGGCATAGGGGGAGTGAATGCCGGTTCCGGAGCCGGCTCGGGCATCTTCCAGCGGTCCACCGAGGTAACCGCTGGCTTGAGCGGCTGCTCCGGCATCACCCGTAGCCTGACCTGACGATGGTCAAGGACCGATTCGTGGACCCGGAGAATATCGTCCCGCTGTACGGCAAGATAGCGGTCCAAGCTGGTGTTAACCATCTCGGGGTCGCCGGCCATGATGTTGTAGTGGTTCAACTGGTCGGCAAGACCGCCAAATCCGCCGATCCGCGTTAGCTGGCGATAATGGGACGACTCGATCCGATTCTTTACCCGGTTAATCTCCTCATCGGTGGGCGGCTCGGTCGCCAATCGACTTATCTCGGCGTCAACGGAAGCCTCCATCTCGTCCAGATCATGTCCTTCCGCGGCAGTCACCTGGACGACAAACTGTCCGGCAATCTCCCCGGGATGGTAGCGAACGGACGCGCTTTGGGCGATCTGCTTCTCGTAGACCAGACTCCGATGCAATCGGGAGCTGAGGCCGTCGGAGAGGATCCCCTGCAAAAGGTCGAGGGGAGCATCGTCAGGATCCATGTCGGGAGGTGTCGGCCAAGCGATATACAACTTTGGTAGAGATACCTTATCCCGCATCTCCAATTCGACCCGACCAGCCAGCGGCGAGTCCCGGCGGCCCATACGAGGCAAAGGCGGTCCGGGGGGCAGATCGCCGAAGTACCGGTTGACCAGTTCCAGAGCTTCGTCCCGCCGGAAGTCACCCACCACGGCAAGGCTGCTATTGGAAGGGGAATAGTAGCGGCGGAAGAAGTCTTTCACATCCTCCAGGGATGCGGCGTCCAGGTCTTCCTGGGATCCGATGGTCATCCAATGGTAGGGATGCGGCATGGGGAACAGTGCTTCTTGAATCTCCCAGGAAGCCATCCCGTACGGCCGGTTTTCGTAGGACTGCCGGCGCTCGTTTTTCACAACGTCCCGTTGGACGTCAAACCGCTGTTGGTCCACCGCGTCCAAGAGAAAGCCCATGCGGTCGGACTCCAGCCATAGAGCCAGCTCCAGATAGTTGGAGGGTACGTCTTCCCAATAATTGGTCCGGTCAGAGCTGGTGGAACCGTTTAGATTAGCCCCGGCTTTCTGCAGGGGGTCGAAGTGGCTGCTGTTGTGGTGTTTGGACCCTTCGAACATGATGTGCTCAAAGAGATGGGCAAAACCGGTGCGGCCCTGTTCTTCGTCTTTAGAACCGACGTGATACCAGACGTTGACCGCCACCAACGGAATGGCGTGATCCTCATGGAGTATGACGTCGAGTCCATTGGACAGAGTGATTTTCTCAGAGGATATAGAAACCATCAATCACTTTCCTTTCCACAACATTATTTGCCGTTCGACTGGACGGATTTTCGGGCGCAGCGGCGAGCGGGGCTTTCTTGGCTATATTCTTCAGGCCTAGACGATATGATTACGCAGGACCCTAACCGGGACTGGTGTTTCCTTCCCCCGTAGCTCCAGGGTGCGTAGCGGGAAATCCTGGATCTGGGGCCCCAGCGCCTCGTAAGTATCTTCGGTTACCAACACTTCTCCGGCCAAAGCCTCGGCTTGCAGGCGCGCCGCAGTGTTGACCACATCACCAATTACGGTGAAATCCCTTACCTCCCCCTCTCCCACGTTGCCCATGAACATCCTTCCGGAGGCCACGGCTCCACCCACTGACAATGGATTGCCATCGGGAAACATGGCGTCCATTCCTCTAACGATCGTTAGGGCCGCCTCCACCGCTCTTTTTTGGTGATCTTCGGGACGAAATGGAGCACCGAAGAATGCCATTACTTGGTCTCCCACCATTTTGTCCAGGGTCCCATCCAATGCGAACACGGTCTCGGCGGAAAGACTGTAAAACTGGTTGAGCAGCCACACCACCTCGTTGGCGGACTTGCGCTCCGACAGAGCAGTGAATCCACGAACATCTATGAAAAGTACAGACAGTTCAATCAACTCCCCGCCCGGGGGAGCCAGCTCATATCAAATCGTGCAAAGATTGGGGTTCTTCCGGGAGGGTCTGATCTGAATCAGCCGGAAGAATATTGCGAAGACTCCGAGAAAGGGGCGCAACACTGCTTGCACCGCTTGTGCGACGGAAACCGGTGAAAAATCCGCCGCATCCCTGGGTCTCCTCCCAATATCTGCCGGATACTTCTAACCGGCAGCAGCAAAGGGTTGACCGCCATTATGATGATCTACTACTTCCCTGGAGGCTTCCACAGGGATAGGTCCAGAGGAGCCCTTGTAGGAGCCTTCGGGTCCTGAATTATTCGGTTATCGGTCCGCAATCGGGCGTTCAGCGATGTTGGCCGAGATGGTCTCTGGATTCCAAAGATCAGAGAACTTCAGGGCCCTGGGACAATGGGTATACGACTCGTCCACTTCGATAACGATTCCTTGCAGGTGGTGAGACCGCTCGTCGATCTCGAAGAGAGCGACTTCGACATCCATTTTTTCCAATTCCTCTTGGTCTACGATGGTAACGCGCCCATTGACTCGGACAACATCGTTGACACCGGGAATGAGGAAGAGGAGTCCGATGTGGGAGTTGCTATCAAGGTTTTGATAGGTCTGGAATAGCTTGTTGCCGGCCACGTCCGGGAATACGAGGTGCTTTTCGTCCAGTACTTTGACGAACCCCGGCTTGCCGCCTTTGGGGGAGGCGTCGCAATTGCCGTCGGCGTCGGCGCTGGCCTGAATCACAAAGGGGGCATTCTGGATGAACTCCTGCACGTAAGGGGTCATTTTGCCGACTACTTTGGTTGCGGCCCGGCCGGATGCGTAGCCAAAAGTGTCGGAAAAGCGGTTGCGTTGAGCGGTGTCGTTGGTGGCCATTGTCCCTCCCGAAGAACCGTATACAAATCATTCTAACCGGGCCGCTGGCGATGGGCAAGCAACGGTCAGACGTGGATTTAGGTGGAATTTTTTGCGGATTTTTTGGTTGAGCGTAGGGGGGAATCCCCCCAACCCTCCTTTACGAAAGGGGGGCTAGGATACGATTACATTAGCGGGGCATGGGTTTGCTTTAGACTTGGAACGAAACCGTTTCCATGGCTTCAATGAGACGCTGACAATCGGCCATTGAACGGATGCCGATCCTGATGTGTTCGGGTAGGCCGAAGGAGGTACAGTCCCGAACGAAGAGACCCAGGCGCATAAGTTTGTCATGCCAGACACCGGCATCGCCCACGTTGACCAGCAGGAAGTTGGCGGCGGAAGGATGGACGGTTAGGCTGAGCCGGTCCAGCCGGTCTGACAGGAGTGACTTGGCCTGGTCGATGGCCTGCCGCGCTCGAGGCAGATATTCGGTGTCGGCCAGGGCGGCCAGCCCAGCCGCTTGAGCCAGACCGTTGACGCTCCAGTCGGGCTGGAACGCTTGCAGGTCGGCGATCACGTTTTCCGATGCGATCGCGTAACCCAATCTCAAACCGGTCAAAGCGTAGTCTTTAGTCATAGAGCGCAACAGGACCACGTTGTCCAGCGCCGGCAAGCCCATGCTGTCCCAAGAATCATTGACGAATGAAAGGTAGGCTTCGTCGATCACCATCAATGCTCCACAGGCGGCAGCCGCTTCAGTCAAAGGTTCGATCTCTTCCAAGCCCAAGTAGACGCCGGTGGGGTTGTTGGGGTTGCAAACAAACACCAGTCTGGGACGTTCTTGGATTATTTGTTGCGCCGCCTCGACTATATCCCAGCAGAACGCTGGGTTGGATGTTGCTTCGAAACTCGAAACCACGGCGCCGGCTTGGCGGCAGGCCCCCGTGTACTCGCCGTAAGTGGGCGTTAGTTGGAAAACGCTAGGCTCTCTGTCCGAACCCAAGTCAGACAGATAAACCCGAGCCAGCAGGTGGATGATTTCGGTGGAGCCGTTTCCCACCAGGATTCGTTCCACCGGGACCGGTTTACCTTGAAATGGCGGAAGAGTTTGGGACAGCGACTCCCGCAACTCCAAACATGCCGGATCTGGGTAGGCCCCAAGGTCCACCCTGCGCATGGCGTCCCACACTCCTTCCGGTGGCCCGATGGGGCTGACACTGGCGCTGAAGTCCAGGACATCTTCGGGACGCAGGCCCAGGGCGCGAAGTTGAGAAGGTTTGATGCCGCCGTGGACGGGTCGCCCAGTCGAAACTTCCGGGTCGTGGCCGGAAGGCCCCTGTGTAGTCATCAGTAAACCCGCGCCATCACCAGATTCCCGACCTCAAGTAAGTTATTCCTAACGCTAAAAGCAAACCGGCCCCCGCAACAACATACATGGTGCGAACGGTTCGGGTGATGTCCTCAGGCTCCACTTGCCGCCTGGCGTCGCCCAACCGGTAATGATCGGCTTTCTCCAGTTCAACTCCCAAGGCGCCCGCCATGCCGCTCATCGTCCAACCGGCGTTAGGGCTTTCGGTCTTGCCATGATCCCGCAACATGATCCGCCAAGCATCTGATGCTTTCTGCCCTGGCAATACGAGACTGGCAATTACCAGAAGCAGCCCGGCCAGCCTGGAAGGGATCAGGTTCACCAAATCGTCGAACCGGGCCGAAGCTTTTCCCAGATACTCGTAGCGGCCATGGTAGCCTATCATACTATCCAGGGTGTTGATGGCACGATAGGCGACGGCGCCGGGGAGTCCGAAAAGGGCAAAAGCCAACCAGGGCCCGATAATGCTGTCGGCGATGTTCTCCGACACCGACTCGACAGTGGCGGCGGTGGCCCCCTCTGCTGTGAGTTGGGACGGGTCACGACTGACCAGCGATGACATCTGGGCGCGCACCCCTGCCATGTCACCCGCGGTCAGCAGTTCACGAACCCGAGCCGCCGTTTGGTGGAGCATCTTGACAGAAAAAGTGGTCTTAAGTAGGAAGCCACCGACCAAGACGTAAGCTACCTGGTGGACGTCGCGCAAGCCCGCCGCGGCGAAATAGGCGGCGGCACACCAAAATCCGGTGATAAGCAGCAGAATCATGACGCCAATTATAAATCCGCCGTTGCGAGATGTTGGGGCATTTGCTTCGGCAATGGTCACGGTGCGTCCGATCCACACCGTGGGATGAAGCCACTTGGGCGGTTCGCGGCCTACCATCTCCAGAACCACGGCCACTATCAGAACCGCCAGATCCGGAGGCACGGACCAGAGCATCAGAATACTCCCAATAGAGCCGGCAACGGCTCGATCAGACCGTGGGGCAGCAACGCCACAGCGGCCACCAGAACTCCTACCTCAGTCACTTCGTTGATCGCTCCATAAGAGTCTCCGGTCAGACCACCCAGCATGTTGGACATCACCTTGCCAAGAAACCAAGCCAGGACGGACGCCCCAAACAGCAAGCCGATTCCGCCGATTCCGCCGAGAACTGCTGACGCCAAAACCGCGATCAACACGGCAATAAACGTGGCGAGTCTTGACCCCCCCTCGTGGAAGGGCGAACCCAGACCATCGCCACGGACGTAGGGGAAGGCCTCCAAAGCGACAACCATGGACCAACGGGACATCATCGGGAAAAGCAATAAAGACCATTCTTTGCCCGGCGATGGGATGGTCAGCAAAGAGAGCAGCGCCCCATATTTCAAGATCAACAGGGAAGCGGCTCCGGCGACGGCGAAAGCGCCGACGTTGGAGTCTCGCATGATTTCCAGACGGCGTTCCCGAGTGTAACCGCCAAAAAGGCCGTCGCACACATCCATGAACCCGTCCAGGTGAAGGCCACGAGTCGCCACCACCAGGACAACCAGCAACAGGGCAGCGGTCAGATAAACCGGAAACAACTCGCGACCGCCAAGCTCCACCCCAACCAAGAGGAGCCCTAGGAACAACCCCACCGTTGGGTAATAGGCCCGGGAGTCGCTAATTTCCCGTTGGCTAAAGCTGCGTCTACCGATGAAGGGAAACACGGTGAGGAAACTAAGGGCCGCCAGAAATGGTGTCAGCTTTGAGGCTCCCCGCCGTTCTCGTCTTCGATACGCTCCGAGACTCCGGCGTCGGCGAAGGTGGCCATTTCCGATAGGCACTTGGCCGCGGCTTCGATGATCGGCATCGCCAAAGCAGCGCCCGACCCTTCTCCCAGACGCATGCCCATGTCCAACAGGGGGGTCAGACCCATTGTTTCCATGCCGATGCGATGGCCCGGCTCAACGGATTGGTGAGAGGCAATGAGGTAGTGGCTCAGCGTTGGGGACATGGTCCAGGCGATAAGAGCGGCCGCACCGGAGATGAATCCGTCGACGACCGCCGGACGGTGACCCGCCGCGGTGCCCAGCATGGCCCCGGCCAGCACCCCGATCTCGAAACCGCCGACTTTGGCAAGCAGGTCGAGGCCGTCTTTAGGGTCCGGATTGTTAACTTCAATCGCCCGGCGCACCACGTCGATCTTATGGGCCAGAGCCGGGTCGTCCAGGCCGGTGCCCCTGCCGGTGGTCACCTCTGGGTCGGCGCCGGTCACGACCGCAGTTATGGCACTGGAGGGAGTGGTATTGCCGATGCCCATGTCCCCGAAGGCGATGAGGTCGGCGCCTTCGGCGATCTGATCGTTGGCGGCCGCTATCCCGGTTTCGATGCACTTGATGGCGTCTTGGCGGGTCATCGCCGGCCCGGCGGCGATATTCGCGGTGCCACGGCCAATCTTGACCAACTTCAATAACGGGTGGGGCTCCAGGTCGGCGGCGACACCGGCGTCCAGAACGACGATACTTGCTCCCACGTGCCGGGCCAGCACATTGATCGCCGCGCCGCCGGCCAGGAAATTGGCGACCATGGCGGGTGTCACCTCTTGTGGATAGGCGCTGACACCCTCGGCCACAACGCCGTGGTCTCCGGCCACCAGGATCACCGACTTGCGATTTATCTGAGGGATGGGAACTCTAAAGATGCCCGCCAGAGTGATGGACAGCTCTTCCAGCCGTCCCAGGCTGCCCTGGGGTTTGGTCAGGGTGTCCTGCCGCGCCCGCGCCGCGTCCATGGCGCTCTGGTCCGGAGGGAATATCGCCGCCAATGTTTGCTCTATGAGGTCCGAAGTGGTCATTGATTGTTCCTAAGGCGCAGCTTAAAACTCGATACCCGGTTGGGCTTTGATGCCTTCGTGGTAGGGATGTTTGATCACGTTCATCTCGGTGACCAAGTCAGCGTAATCGATCAACTCTTGAGGGGCGTGGCGGCCGGTGATGATTACGTGCTGCATCTCAGGCCGGTTTTTCAGAACCTCGACAACTTCCTCTACCGGGATCCAGCCGTAGTGCATCGGATAGGTGAACTCATCCAGCACGATCACGTCGTAATCTCCGGAGGCGATAATCTCCTTGCAGTCATCCCAGTGGGCACGGGCCATGTCGGCAGATTGATCCAAGTCTTTAGAGCGCCAGGTAAATCCGTCGCCCATGGCCCGCATCTCTACGCCGATCTTTTTGGCAGCGCGTTGCTCACCGAAGTTGGCGGTGGAATGTTTGATGAACTGGAGCATGATTACCTTGAAGTCTCTGCCCCAGGCGCGAAACAGCACACCCATGGCGGCGGTGGTCTTCCCCTTGCCGTTGCCGGTGTTGACGATGACCAGTCCCTTGTTGATGCGTGGGCCGGTTACGGACTGGGGGCCCGGTTCAGAACTTTCTCCGGTGCTCATGGGTCGTTGACCTCCAATAACGGTTGCTCAAGTAACGGGGCTTAAAGCCCCATGCTCGAATGGGGAGCACAAGTTTCCACGAAGCGGGGGGCGAGGGACGGGTCACTGCCCAGATGGATGTGGATGTAGGACGCGTACACGCTTCCCGCCTGGAACCCGTCGGCCCGGTTGTCTTGGTCCACAACTTTGTAAACTGACTGGTCAGGATCGGGTGGCTCCTCCAGCGTAGACCAGTGAAATTCGTGGCCCCGTACCCGCTGCCCTTGCAACATCAGCGGACCATCTCGGCGGGACTCAACCTCCCGGTAACCGAGGGTCATACGCTGATGGGACATTGCGGACACGGCAGGAATCACTCCGACCATGGTGTGCCGTGTCCCGTCAAGGTCGTCCAGGCTCCGGCCAAGGTACATCAGGCCACCGCACTCGGCGTAGACCGGCACGCCGTCGCTGACCGCCTTCCGTATCGCGTCGTGCATGGGCTTGTTGGCCGCCAGTTCGGCGCCAAACATCTCGGGGAAGCCGCCGCCCAGGTAAATGCCACCGGCGCCTTGGGGTAAGCTCGTGTCCTCCAGGGGGCTAAAAGAAACAAGCTCGGCCCCCCATGCTTCAAGCAGGTCCAATGAGTCCTGATAGTAAAAACTAAAGGCCATGTCCTGCGCGATGGCAATCCGGGCCCGCTTGGGTTGAGGTTCGGTTGGATACGCCGCCGGGAAGACTTCGGCACTCTTGGAACCGGAGGCGATAGCAACGATACGGTCCAGGTCGATGGTTTCTTCCACCTGGGCAATCAGCGTGTCGTACCATTGGCGAGCCACCGTGCCCTCCACGGTGGGAATCAGGCCCAGGTGACGCTCGGGTTGCACCAGTTCATCCCGGCGGGGCAGGTAGCCCAGTACCGGTATCCCGGTGGTGGCCTCGATCTGCGGCTGGCAGAATTCCATGTGGCGGGGGCTGCCGACCCCATTCAGGATGACGCCGGCGATCCTTAGATCAGGGTCAAACTGCTGGTATCCCAAAATCTCAGCGGCCACGCTGCGGGCAACTTTGGAAGCGTCAGCCACTAATATGACTGGGGCGTTCAACAGCTTGGCAAGCTCAGCGGTGGAGCCCTCTTCCGAGAGATTGGAGTGGCCGTCGAATACTCCCATCACCCCTTCAACTATTGAAATTTGGCGCTGAGAGCCGGCCCGCTGGAACAACTCCAACACAGTTTGGTGAGGCATCAACCAGGTATCCAGGTTGCGGGAGGGGACTCCGCAGGCAAGTTTATGATAAGACGGATCGATGTAGTCCGGACCGGCTTTGAAAGGCTGAACGAGTTGGCCGCGCCGGGTCAATGCGCCCATGATTCCGGTGGCGATGGTGGTCTTGCCGACCCCGCTGCGAACGCCGGCAATTACGACGGATGAAGTCAAGTGTAAGTCTCCCAGCTATCGGCAATCAGCCGTCAGCTATCAGGGGCTATTATACCCCTCACTGCTGGCTTAGTTAGGGATGGATAAGCTTTCGCCGTACTTCTTTTGGAGGCTGATAAACAGGTCGTGCCTGGGTTGATTCGTCTCGTCCTTTTCTGATTTTCTCAGATAGACGCGAAGCATGGGCTGATCTTCTCCGTCTATAAACCAGACTGAGTAGCTGGGTAGGCCCTCAGCGTTTGTATTGTGGATGAACCGGACCTCTTTGACCTCGTTCATGTGCATATGGAGGTGGGTGCCCCCTTCGGCCATGAAGGTGACGACGTTGCCGTCATCGGCAAAACGCAGGTCCTCAAACATGGTGTAGACCTCGGCGGTGGCCCCGTTGTTGGCCAACATCAGGACTACCTCGGCAAACCCCGGCTGGCAGGCCTCAAGTATCTCGCGTATCATTCGGGTCTCCTTGGTGTGGGGAAAGCATTCGAAGGCTTCACCCCAAAAAAATGCCCGGCTTCTCGGCCGGGTTGATGCTCTCCAAGACCCATACCCTTATCCTCGAAGTGTATCAAGTCGAGTCTGCGGCAGGTCTCCTGGCTTCCGGATAACGGGCCATCCCCCGCCTTCCCGGCCTTAACGCCGTGGGGTTGGCAATGGAGATAGCCTCATCCAGTTACAGTGGCGGGACCGCGCCGGACTCCCACCGGCTTCCCTATTAAGCCCCGGCAACGGGGCCACCTGCAGGCTGTTCCCAGTTGTAAAAGGGCGCTTGGGTAAGAGGATGGGCAAGTCTTAATCGCGATCGGGAATCCGCCTTAGCAAATCCCCTGGACCTAGATGGATACGAGGTTATTCTATGATGACCGCCAACCAGCGTCAAATCGTCTCTTGACAACCCAATCGGCACGGGCATACGTTATGTCCGCGCCAGGCCCCGGTTATCGCGTGTCTACGTAAAGTTGATGCGGGTTCGGAGCAGGCAATCAGATAGATCTGAATCGGCTGGACCCGCGGTCCCTGGGAGTCAACCTTGGTCCAACAGTTGCGAATATCCGCCAAGGTCCTGGCAGAACTGGCCATGCCCGACTTCTGCCCCCGGTGCTTTTGGGTCAAACGACGGGTACCCGACCGGCTCCCCTATCAGTCCTTTCCCGGCATCTTCAGCTCCATAGACTCATTCAGCAAGAAGGTCGTCCACGGTTGGTTCGACAAGGGAGGCGGGGCCCCCGTTTGGTTCGAGTCTCTGGGAGAGTTGGCGGGGTACAAACCGCCTCCCCATCACACCAAATTCAACATCGTCGACCATGACAACGATATAATGCTGACCGGAAACCCGGACGGCGTGTTCGTGCGGCCCGACGGATCCCACTTGATCGTGGACTATAAGACCTCCAGGTACACGCCTTATCAAGAGCGGCTGTTCCCACTTTACGAAGCCCAACTCAACGCCTACGCCTTGATCGGGGAACAGTGCGGTTTGGAGCCGGTGACGGGATTGGCGCTTATTTATACGGAGCCGGCAACCAGCGATGACGACGCCGCCGGAGAGGGTGTCCACCGGGACGACGGGTTTGCTATGGGGTTTGTGGCAAATGTGGTTCCGGTGGAATTGAAAACTTCAATCATCGGTCCGTTGCTTATCCGGGTTAGGGACATATTGGACTCGGATATCAGTCCATTTGGCCGAAGGAACTGCCGGAACTGCAGGCTGCTCAAGGACCTGTTGGACGTGGCGGGGTGAAATCCCCCCAACCCCCCTTTACGAAAGGGGGGCTTTACGACTGGATGGACAGGAGTTGCATTCCGATCTGTCGATGAACTAAAAACATCGGAGGAGAGATATGACTACTTATACGTATGACCACATACATCTTCGCAGCCAGAACCCGATGGAGACGGCCCAGTACTTCAACAAGATGTTCGACGCTAAGATTGTGGAGTCGGTTCAGTCGGACGGTCAGCCTCGAATCGACATCGATCTCAACGGGCTGATGATCTTCATCGCCAAGGCTGACGAGAGCGTGCCCGCCGGGTTGCGGGACCCTCACTTGGGTTTGGATCACTTCGGGTTCCGGGTGGAGAACTTGGCGCAAGCGGCAGAAGAATTGAAGGCCAAGGGCGCCGAGTTCGCCACGGAACCTTTCGAACTGCGGCCAGGACTGAAGATCGCCTTTGTCCGCGCGCCTGGGGATGTGCGGATAGAACTGCTGGAACGGAGCTAGGGCTAGCGGGGTTTGACCTGGTAGCCTCATAAGCACTTATATGGAAAAAGGTTATCGGGTGGGGTATCACCCCCATCCTAACCTTCCCCCATCGAGGGGGAAGGGATTTTGTGATCGATTCTGCGTTGTCAGTGGCCTACTGGACAGTGATTCGTTAGGCTCCGTTGACGCTGTAGGTGACCGCGTTTTGGGAAACTGCGCCCTCTTCCATCAGCTTGGCCAGGTGGGTGGTTACGTTGCGGGCTGCCGCCGATCGAAGGTTCTTGCGTAGGTTCCGGGGGTAAACGGCTTTAACAACCTCGTCCACGGTCCCTGAGCCAGCGGCCAGGGCTTTTATTATCTGTTGCTCCCGGGCCTGCCGATGGTCGATGTACCACTGTATGCGCTTGGCTCCGTCGTGGACAAGTTGTCCGTGGCCGGGACAGATCAGGTTTGGGCGTTGCCGGGCCAGAAGCTCCAAAGAGGCCATGTACTGCTTCAGGTTGCGGATGCTGGATGAGGAGTTGCCCAGGATGGTGTCGCCGGTGAATAGTGTTCGTTGATCCCTCATGAAGTAGGAGATATGGTTGTCCTCGTGGCCTGGGGTGAACAAGGCTCGCAAGCCCTGCCCTCCGCCGGTGGGTATGACTTCTCGAGACTTTATCGGCTGGACGCAGCCTGTGCCCAGTCGCTCCGTTAGATAGGCAGCCAGCTTGGGGTGGCAACGCACCTGGCAGCCCATCTCTTCTTGTATCCGGTCCAGACCGCCGATGTGGTCTCCGTGGCCGTGGGTCACCAATATCGCCGACATTCGAGGCCGCCCCAACTCGGCGTAGTAGTCCAGTATCTGGCGAGTCCAGGCCCGGTAAGGCTCTCCAGAATCGATCATCACCATGTTGTCGTTGGGGTCGCCGACGAAGTATATCTGCGTCCCACCGGGGTGCATCGCGCCGAAGGTGTTGGGGTCTTCCAGGATGTGAGTGCTGTAGATGTTGTCGGCGATCTGCATGTCTTTCCTCTGTGCGATGGAGGTGTATCGAACTTTTGATATCTGACCGGATATTATCCGGGAGGCTGGTCCGCGTCAACGTTATCGGCGTGGGCGAATCACCCTATCGAGAGCCGCACGTGGTGTGACGATGGTATGATGTGCGAAATCGTCGCCCTTTGGCCTGGACCCCCAATAATCCAAAGCGGCGAGACTCACCGGAGAGCAGCATGATAGGTCTTGATGAGCTGAAAGCAGCGGTCCCGCCCCTGAGCGGAGAGATCACCCTTCCGGGACTGGAATCCCCCGTGGACGTGTACCGGGACCGCTACGGCATTCCTCACATCCGGGCCGCCAGCGAGGGCGACGCGTTTTTCGCCCAGGGCTTCGTTACTGCCCAAGACCAACTCTGGCACATGGAATACGACCGCCTGCGGGGAGCGGGACGCTGGGCGGAGGTGGTGGGGCCGTCGGCGGTGGACCAGGACAAGATGATGCGGAGATTCCGGTTGGAGGCCAGCGCCCGGTCCGACTACCAAGCCGTCAGCGAGCGGACCAGGCAGATGATGGATTCTTACGCTCGCGGTGTCAACGCTTTCATCGAGACGTCGCCGGTCCTGCCGGTGGAGTATCAGATAGCGGGAATATCCCCAGAGCCCTGGCAGCCGTGGGACGGCCTGGTGGTCTACAAGATACGGCACATCTTCATGGGGGTTTTCGAGTCGAAGATCTGGCGGACCAAGGTCCTTCACCAGGTTGGTCCGGAGAAGACGGCGGAGTTGTTCCCCGGATACCAGGCCGGGCAACTGCAGATACTACCGCCTGGAACATCCTACGAAGGACCCGTGGCGGACGGACTTGAAGAGCTGAACAGGGGAATGGCTGCCTTGGCCGTGTTGAACGGCAGCGACGGAGGCAGCAATAGCTGGGCCCTGTCCGGAAGCCGGACCGCAACGGGAATGCCCCTCCTGGCGGGAGACTCCCACCGGGCGTTGGACACACCCAACGTCTACTACCAGAATCATGTGTCCTGTCCCGAATTCGACGTGGTGGGTCTATCGTTTCCGGGGATGCCCGCGTTCCCCCACTTCGGCCACAATCCCTGGGTGGCCTGGTGCGTGACTCACTTGGGCGCAGATTATCAGGATCTCTATATCGAACAGTTTAAGAAAGACGACTCCGGTTACTACAAGTACAAAGACCAGTGGCGGCGAGCTGAGGTGTATCAAGAGACGATAAAAGTTAAGGGCGGCGACGACGTTCCCTTGAAGGTCTGGGTCACCCAACACGGTCCGGTTATCTCGGGAAACCCGGAGCAGGGCAGCGGTATCGCTTTCAAGTACACGGCGACGGAAGGGCCGTCCACCTGGCCCGACGGGTTGTGGCAAATGTTGCTGGCAAAAAATTCGGACGAGTTGATCGAATCGATGCGGGAATGGGTTGACCCGTGCAACAACCTGGTATTCGTCGATACCGATGGCAACTTCGGTCACTTGTGCCGGGGCAAGGTGCCCATACGTTCTCAGGACAACGGTTGGCTGCCGGTTCCGGGCTGGACCGGCGAACACGAATGGCAGGGCTACATCCCCTTCGAAGATATGCCTAAGGCCGTGAACCCGGAGGAGGGCTATATCGTCACGTGCAACAACCGGCCGGTGGACAACGATTATCCTTACTACATCTCGACGGACTTCACGCCGGGATTCCGCGCCCAGCGGGTGACCAAGCGGTTGCTGTCCCTGGAACGACCCTCGACAGCCGATATGGCCATCGTTCACGGCGAGCGGGTATCCATCCCGGCCCAGTCTTATCTGGGAATCATGGCCCAGGTAGAGCCCCGGGACAAAACCTCGGCCCTGGCCAAGGACAAGCTGCTCGCATGGCAGGGACAGATGGATGCCGGCCGGGTGGAGCCAACCATTTACAGCGCGTTACGGGATAGCCTGCTCCACAAGATTCTAAAGCACAACCTGGGAGACGAACTCTCCGAACTGGCGCGAAACCCCGATGGACGAGGCTTGGGACAGTTCCTCGCCAGGTTTAAGGGTATGTTGGCGTCGATGATCGCCGAGGACGACCGGAGCATGTTGCCGCCGGGTAAGGACTGGCCGGAGATGGTGGCCGACGGTCTGGCCGACGCAGTGGACACTCTGAAACAACTCCTGGGCGACAACCTGGACGAATGGCGTTGGAACAAGCTGCACCAGGCCCGCCCTAAACACACGCTGTCGGATGCTTTCCCGGAGCTGGCGCACCTATTGGACCCGCCGCCCATTCCCATGAACGGAGACGGCGATACGCCCCTGGCTGGGAGCTACTCCACGGCCGACTTTGCCGCGGTCACCAGTCTTTCGGTGGCCCGTTACGTTTACGACCCTTCCGACTGGAGCAACTCCATGTGGGCGGTTCCCCTCGGAAGCTCGGGGCATCCGGGCAGCCCCCATTATCACGACCAGTCGGAGATTTGGAGCAGGGTGGAAATGGCGCCCATGGAGTACGACTGGGACCACATCGTTGCTAACAGTGAAACCCAGCAACGGTTGGACCCGGCTTAGGCTAGCGCAAGGATCAGCCGCCCTTCAGATGGTTGCCCAGCAGATCCAGGGCCGCTTGGGCCGCCCCCCGCTTGGTGGCGTCCCGGTCTCCGGATAGGTGGACTTCTATCGCCACGTCCTCTCCATCCTTGACCGCCAATCCGATCCAAAATGTCCCTATGGGGAAGCTGGAGTGTCCCTGGGCCGGACCGGTGACTCCGGTGGTGGAGACGGCGTAATCGGTCCCACAGAGCTCTCTGACTCCTTTTGCCATGGCGATGGCGACTTCCCTGCTGACGCTGCCATAGGTGTTGTATTGCTCGTCGGTTACCCCCAGCACGCTCTGTTTCAAGCCGCCGGTATAGGCGATAACGCCGCCCGGACAGTACCGGGAGCTTCCGGGAACCGACCCCAGCATGTAGCCGATCAGTCCCATGGTATCGGCTTCGGCCACGGAAACGGTTTTGCCTTGGGCGACCAGTAACTCTGCTATCTCGGTAACATCCATTGACTCTTCTCCTGAATTTTGGGTTGGTTGGGGGTCGCCCCCCTCATTCCCCCCTTTGTAAGGGGGGAGGTTGGGCTCACTTGGTGGATCGGATGGCTGGTTTCTGGAGCAGCAGGAAGAACTCCCGATTGCCGGCGTTACCTAGGATCGGCGACGGGCAGAGGTTGCGGACGCGCAGCCCGGCGTTGATCGCCCAGTTGATCATCCGGCTGAGCACGGCCGCGTGGATCTTGGGGTCCTTGATCACGCCGCCCCGTCCGACGTCTTCCCGGCGTGCCTCGAACTGGGGTTTGACCAGTGCAGCGACGTACGAGCCGTGCCTCAAGTGCTGAATCGCTGAAGGTATCACCAGGGCCAGGGAGATGAAGGACACGTCGATGGTGATCAGGTCCACCGGTTCGGGCAATTCGAATGGATTGCGGGCGTTGCATTTTTCGATGACCGTCACTCTTGAATCCTGCCGTAGCTTGTAGGCCATCTGACCGTGGCCCACGTCCAGGGCATAGACGCGCTCGGCGCCCCGTTGCAGGACGCAGTCGGTAAATCCGCCGGTGGACGCGCCCACGTCCAACACGGTAAATCCTTCCACCGCAAGTTTGAAATTGTCCAGAGCGTGAGCCAGTTTCAAGCCGCCACGGCTAACGTAGGGAAGGTTGCCGCGAACCTCCAGGGAATCTGTCCCTGGCAAGATTGAACTGGCTTTTAGGACCCGCCCCGCGCGGCTGAAAACCAGTCCTTCGGCGATGAGGGTTTGAGCCTGCCCCCGGCTTTCTGCCAACCCGCGGTCGACCAAAAGCAGATCGGCCCGCTTTCTTTTACTCGGCTTGTCAGTCAACTTGGCCATTGGATTTGGACTCGTCCAAAGATTGGGATGGTCAAGGCCACATTATCCAACCGGTGCGATCGGTCCGGGCCCGGAAGAGGTGTCCGCCCCCGGTGGTCACGTAGAGGGTTTTCATATCAGGATCGCCGAAGCAACAGTTGGTCGGGCGGTCCACTCGCAAGGCGTGGGTTTCCAAGATCCTTCCCGTGGGTGCGAAGACGTAAATCATCGGGCCGGGTCCGCTCTGCTCCCAGCCGGCGCAGACCACAATGTTGCCTTCTGCGTCCAGTGTCATGCCGTCGACGCCTCTTTGTACGCCCAGATGGTCGATGCCGAAAGTATGCAAGGTGACGAAGTCGCCCAAGGAACCGTCATCGTTGATCGGGTAAGCTCTCAATTGGCGGGGCTGACCGGGGGAATAGTCGCTTTGGGCTACGTAGAGAGTCTTCTGGTCCCGGGAAATCAATACACCATTGGGGCGGCTGACATCGAATGTAGCCCTGGTCAACTCCCATTGATCGTTGCCCTTTGGGTCCAGGCGCAGCACAGACATGTGGTCTAGATCCTGATCGCCTGCCGAGGCGTTGAAGGGATCGGTGAACCAAACGCGGCCCTGCTTATCCACGGCCAAGTCGTTGGGGTTGTTGTGTTGCTCTCCTTCCAGTTGGTGTGGCAGCGAAGTGGTGGTCGAACGGTCTTTCTCAAAGCGCACGATGCGCCGCTCGCCGCTTTGGCAACCGTAGAGATTTCCTTGGGCGTCGAAACAGAGACCGTTGGTGCGCCGTGTATCGGTGAAATACTCGGTGGTCTCCCCCGTTTTTGAATCATACCTCAGTATACGGTTGGCCGGGATGTGGGTGAAGAGCAACGCCTCTCCATCCCAAACCGGTCCTTCGGTAGTACCGCCGTAGGGACCCGCCACCAGTTCGAAGTTCCAACTCATAGGGTTGGCCTCTCAGTAAATTTCACGGGGGATGCCGCCAGTATATCCGGGGGCGAATGGTATGTCACCACCCGGGCTGTTTGACACAATTAGGGGATAGGACCGAGTCCTATCCCCTAATTGTGTCAAACTATGACGGTTGGGCTGTTAACTAGGTCGCAGTTCAGTGATAGAGGGTTACCTGCCCCGTAGCCTGGGATCCAAGACATCCCGAAGAGAGTCGCCAAGGAGGTTGACCGAAAACACTATCACCGCAATGGTAATACCTGGGAAGACCGATAGCCACGGCGACACATCGATGTATGTGGTGGCACCCAGGTTCAGCATACCGCCCCATGAGGCGATATCCGGTGGGATCCCCACGCCCAAGAAGCTCAAAGACGCCTCGACGACGATGGCATAACCGAGAGTAATGGTGCTCAACACTATGTAAGTGGCCATGACGTTGGGGAGGATATGACGGAGCATGATCCGGGTGGAACCGGCACCAATAGCTCGTGCAGCCAGGGTATAGTCCTGCTCTTTTATGCTAAGGACTTGTGACCGCACGACCCTGACTGCGCCCGGCAGAAGTATCACCACCAGGGCCACAATCACGTTGGTCTGAGAAGCCCCCAGAGCGGCCATCAGTGCCAATGCCATGATGATGGCCGGAAATGCCATCATTGTGTCCACCAGCCTTTGGATAGCCAGGTCAGTCTTACCGCCGGAGTAGGCGCTGAAGATGCCGATCAACGTACCCGCGGAGATTGCTATGCCCACGCTTAACAAACTCACCGACATGGATATGCGCGCTCCAAAGATCAACCGGCTCAGCACGTCTCGGCCCAGTTCGTCGGTGCCCAGGATCTGCTTACCAAAGGGCGGTGTGAATTTCTCCGCTACCTCTATCGCTGTGGGACTGTAGGGCGCAAGCATCGGGGCCAACACGGCGACCACGACAGCGAATATAAGCACTGCAGCGCCAAAGGCACCCAGGGGTTGTTGGGCGCAGAACCGGAGCAGCGCAACGGGAAGTGTAGACTTCGGCCGAAGTATGGCCAAAGTCTCCGCTGCGGCAGTTTCCCGGGTTCGGTCTACAAGCATCCCTTGCTACCTCCTGTGGCTATGACGGACCACTGCGCGGACACGCTACGCGAAACGGATGCGTGGGTCCAACCAGCCGTAAAGCAGGTCTATCAACAGATTTATGGTTACGATGGACAGCCCTATTATCACAACGACCGCCTGTATCATGACGTAATCCCGGTGACCTATGGACTCGATGAGGATCCGTCCCATGCCAGGAACCAGGAAAATGCTCTCGATGATGATTGTGCCGCCAAAGAGGCGACCGAACTGCCAGCCTGAAATGGTGAGAATGGGCAGGAAAGCATTTTTCAAGCCGTGACGGGTCAACACGACCCGCTCGGACAGACCCTTAGAGCGGGCGGTCCGCATGTAGTCCTCCCGCAGAATCTCCATCATGGAGGAGCGGGTAACCCGAGCGATGAAAGCCAAGTCATAACCTGCCAATGCCAAGGCCGGGAAGAACATTTGCTGCAGGTTAGACTTCGGGTCATCCCAGAGCGTCTCGTATCCCAGTGGCGGTAGCCAATTGAACAGCATCGCCAGGAACAGTATTATCAGAATCCCGGTGAAGAATGTGGGCAGAGCGATACCGGTCAGGGTGAACACCCGGGCGGCGTAATCCAATTTACTGTCGGGGTTGATGGCCGAAACCACCCCCAGAGGGATAGCTACGACCATGGCCAGGACCATAGCGAACACTGCCAACTCCACCGTTGTCGGTATCCGGTCTTTCAATTCACCCATGACCGGGGCCTTAAACCAGAGAGAATCTCCAAAGTCTCCCCGGACCACCCCGCTAACCCAGGTGGCATATTGGACCACGATAGGCCGGTCTGTACCTATTTCGTGGCGCAGTCTAGCCAGGTCTTCCTGAGTATAGGAGCCACCTCCTTCATCTTCCAGAATGGCCAATGCGGGGTCCCCGGGGATTATCCGCATCAGCACGAAGACCAAGACAGTTACTAATATAACAGTGGGTATGAACAGGCCTATTCTCTTTATCGTGTACTGTCTCATCTACGCTCTTCCGGTGTTCAGGGGTTTTAAGCACGGAGCTTCTATCCGTACATCCGCCATATGAGTTGGACTAGCCCGGTCAGTTTCATTTGAACGGCGACCTAAATTAAGAGGGTCTCCCGAGAATACCTAGCACCCTGACCCAAGATACAGGCCAGGGTGCCGTAAAACTGACTTGCCTAATCGGTTGGTTACCGATCTAGCCAGAGATGTTCGTGCTTGAAGCCATACTGGACGGTTTGGGGCGGATGGAAGCCCTTAACGTCCCGGTGCATCTGCCAGAAGAACCGGCCCCACACCAGAGTTACCCAGTGGTTGTCACCCACCCGGATGATGTCGGCGATTTCCCGCAGATATTCCCGGCGCTTGTCCAGGTCCTGCTCGACCTTTTGTTTTTGGAACAGCTCCTCGACCTTCGGGTGGGACCAATCGGTATAGTTCCTGGTTCCGCCCGGCCGGTATACGCCACCCAAGACGGCATCAGCGTCCAGAACGACCATTCCCTCACCCTGACAGCCCAAGCCCCAGTCACCTTCGGCGTCCGCGGCCCGGGCGGTGCCGTACATCTTGTAGCCAGCGGCGCTCTCGTGAGTCATGAGGTCGCCGGTGATACCAAGGGTCTCCTTGAGTTGCTCTTTGACCACCTGACAGATCGGTACGTAGAAAGAGACCTTCCGGGAGTGGAAGTCAGTCTTGAACCCGTCGGGGAAGCCAGCCTCAGCCATCAGCCGCTTGGCTTCTGCCAAGTCCTCTTTACCGCCGGGAGTATCCTTTGGACGCAAGCCCGGCCATTTCGAGGCTTCGTCTTCGGAATGGGCCATCCCAGGCATGAATACCATGGGCTCTCCAGCGGTGTCATCCAATACGATACGGTCGATCGCCTGCCGGTCCAAGGCCAGGTAGATCGCCTTTCGCACACGGGGGTCAGTGAACGGCGCTTTCTTGCGGTTTATCATCAGACCCACGTTGAAGGACGGTGACAAGAAGTGGGCCACGACCTCGCTGTCGGTGTCCTCCACCAGTTGGATGTTTTGTTTGGGGGTCAGAGACGCCCCGCCAGCGTTGGACATGTCGATCTGGCCCACTTTGAGGGCCGAGATGTAGCGGGAGGCGTCAGTGATGATGTAGTGATCTATGGAGTCGAAGAAGGGACGTCCCACTTTGAAGTAATTGGGGTTCTTCTCCACCTTGTAGAAGTTGCCTCGTTTATACTCCTGCAAGATGAAGGGACCGGAGCCAGCATTGTATTTGAGGACGTTTTCAGCCTGGTTCAGGTCTACCCCTTGTTCCATTATGTGCTTGGGGAGAATCTTAGCGTAGTCGACTGCCAAGAACTTGATGAACGCCCCCGAAGCGAACTGGAGGTTGAACTCCACGGTGTCGCCGTCGATGGCCTTCAAACCGTTGTCAAGATTCTCATCGACATAGTTGCGGGTAAGTCCTGACCTGCCGATAGAGACATCGGGATCGTAATAGCGCTTAAGAGCGTAAACCACATCGGCGGAGGTTAGGTCCGTACCGTCGAACCATTTGGCATTCCTATTGAGATGGAACGTGAATGTCTTGCCGGCGTTGGAGATCTCCCAACTCGTACACAGGTCGCAGACGATTCTACTGGTGTCGATCGTGTCGTACTGCACCACCTGGTTGTAGAGCTGGGAGTAGGAGATCACGCTGGAAAGAGATGAGGAACCCAGCGGGTCCCAGTCCTTGGTGTCGGCGTAAGCCCGCATGTTAACGTGCTGTCCGTACACGGGCGCCTGGCTGGGCACCGGGGTCTGCCGGGCGCCTGGGGTAGCGGTCGGTATAGGAGTGTTAGTGGCCCGGATGATGACCTCTTTGATCACCTGCTTCTCCACCTCTTTTATGACCTCTACCTCTTTGATGACTTCTCGATCAACCGGGACTTCTTTGATGACCTCTTTAATGACTTCTCTCTCGACGATTACTTGCTTTTCAACGGGTACTTCCTTGATGACTTCCCTCTCGACAATAACCTCTTTCTCTATCACAGTTGGCGTGGCCGCGGTTCCGCCGCAGGCAACGGCCAGCAACAATAAAGAAGCTGCCAAGATTGGCAGCAACGTCCGAGTGTTAACCCAAGGGTGTGTCCGCATAACTAATCCTCCGTCTTCTTGGTACTAAGTGCCCCTACCACGTTCAGGCGGGTGTTACGTTCAAATCCACCAGATGAATCTAAATTCAATCTGGCGAACCGAAGCTTTACATTCCCAGCCTCAACGGGAAAGCAGCAGCTATCCCAGGCATATCCAAATAATAGAATGTAATACTTAATATGTGAGAGCGGCCGAATCTTAGCTTACTCACCCTGGCAAGTCAAGTGATACCGTGGCCGGACCCATAAAAAGGAAATATGAATGCATCGGCATTCCCTCTGCGCATGGACATGCGCAGAGGGAATCGATTGCCCATGAACCGAGCGGCTTTGAAACGCGATGGGGCAATCGGTCGACGGCGGACCCAGAATCAGGTGGACGGGGAGATATCCGTTAACCGGCTAAATAGGAAGCCGTTTATAGGGTTCGCCCAGAATGCGAACATCAGTGTCTACGTCGGCATCCACGAAAAATGGCTCGAAATCGGCGGCCCTAGTCCAAATTCGCGAGGCCTGTATGAGAACCGCACGCTCGATAGATGCGGGCCAACGGAGGGTGAAAACGTCCGAGTTGTCGGCGTGAGCGACGCCGGTGGTGCCGTTCAACCCCCTGGTCACCGTTAGATCGTTGGTGGATATATCCGTAATGAGCATCTGCTCGCTGCCTATCATAATGGTCTGTCCAATAGCGAACTGAGTCCCGTCGTCAACCGGGACAGTGATTTTTGTGGCCGCCATTGCAGCGTCGTTGAGGTCTGTGCCACTGTCCTCTTTATATTGACGATAGCCCCAGACACCGGCGATCTGGAATCGCTGCTCCCCACTGCTGAATGTGGTCTTGGCGCCATGCTGCCGGACTCGGATAGAGGTATGAGGCTCACCCCAGTGCTGTTCCGGTTCGCCGTTATAGGGTTCAAGCCGATAATCGCCGGCCGCCCATGTTTCGTTGAACGATTGGTCGTCGGTGGAATCCTCTTTTAGAGAAGTCAGCGACACCAGATCGGGAATCAGCAGCCTGGTGGAGCCGGTGCCGTCGAACTCCATTGTCTGCGTCTTGGAATAGAAATAACGGTTACAGAAATGATCCACCCAGTCCGATACGGCCAGAAGCAACTGGAACATCTCGTTGTCGTCACCGGCACCGGCAGCTGGGTCCTTCAGTAGACTATCGTCTTTGAGCTTGGTTAGGTCACCATACAGGGACCTATATGCTTCACGCGCCATGTTTTACTCCCTATAGCCTTCCTGAAAATGGGAACGGATTTGAATTCCCACTACGGAAATCAAGGCGGTGCTACGCCTCTTCGGTGTATTCGATAATGATTTTAGTAGTTGACGTTGGAGCCACTCCTCGCCATCTTCCGCTGAGCACTTCGTCCTTTTTGCCTCGGGGTCCCTGGCTCCTGGAATACGTGCGGGTTACTGCGCTGCCCGCGTCAGGCACGGCCAGAACGTCGATCGACCGGTTGGGAGCGGTAATCATGTTACCGGCATCCCCGAAGAACAATTCCCACAAATGCCGGCCGTCGCTGGAAGTCTGAAGCACCTTGACTCGAATGAGCCGGACATGGTAGCCCCTTACCGGCGCCAGCAGGTGTTGCCGGCTGATGCTGGTGCTGCCATCCACTATCTTTACCCGGAGTTGATATGGCCGGCGGCGGATCGCGGCCCGATGGGTCCGGCGGACGCTCCGGCGAACTAAGGACAATGGCATGGCTCAGGATTCGTCGGAGTATTCGACGATTACTTTGTGCACCGTCGTGGGAGGAGTCCCCAGCCACCGCCCGCTAAGAACCTCATCCCGGAGACCTCTGGGGCCTTCTTCCCTCAGGAAAGTCCGAGTGCTGGCTTCACCTAAGTCAGGAATGTCTAAGATGTCGATTGCGTTGTCCGGATTGATGGTTATGTCGGCCCCAGTGCCGAAGTACAATTCCCACAGATGACAGCCGGCGGCTAGTTCCTGGATCACTCTCACTCGCAATAGACGGATCCGTCTACCCTTGGACGGCGTGACTAACGTATCCCTGGTGTTAGACGTATTGGAATCGTGGGAGTTAACCTGCGCCACGTACGCCCGGCGCCTAACATTGACGCTGTGGGTCCTCCGTGATGAAACTCGCTGGCTGGTCATTTGAGCAGCCGTCCGATGCCCGTTCCTCCCAGGCCGGCGATGGCCGCCAGGGAGGCTGTAAGCGCCGTGCCGTTTATCCCTTGGGCGAGGGCATACAGCTCGACGGCGGTCACGGATACGATTCCCAGAGCCGCGACGGCAGCCCATCGGCGAGCTAAAATGCCTTTGTTGATGGGGATCATCTCAAATTCTCCAACGCGATGAGTTCCAATAATTCGGCTCGTTGAGCGGCCGTCCAGTTGGACCGGGGTATGGAGAGAAGTTCTCGTGTCCTGACCTGGTCTGGGTCCGGTGGCGCCTCCGGTAGTATTGGTATACCTAAGAGGAGGCCACTCCTTTGGTCATCATTAGTATCCAAGGCCTCAAGCTCAGCGGGATCAAGGCCGAGAGCATTCGCAATATCCGTCCGGTGGGAAAGATCAGGAACTTCAAAATCCTCGCTGGAAGAGGTAAATAGAACATCAAGCCACTGGCCTGTGTTTACAATCCTGAGACATCTGTAAACTGTCAACTCATCCTCGTATAGACCGGCTTGCCGTCCCAGCATCGATTTGTTGCAAAGTGCTTGCCGTCCTCAGAGCTATAGGAATCCGGCTCCCTTAGCTCCCCCGATTCCTCGATCAACTCCCTGATGCGCTGGTAGGCGAATTCAGGCAGGGGGTGGACGGTAACAAGACAGGTTAGGTGTACCACGTGGCTCTCCTGGGGGCAGGTTCCTGGAACCCAGCGCGCCTCGTATTCTTTCCAACCTTCGTGCTTGATATGCGTTTGCTCTAATCCAAGGTCCACTAACCTGGCAGATCCTGATATGGCGAGAAATTCGTCCAAGATCAAGTCTGTTCCATGGACCACGGTCTTGTATTCCGGACTGGCCATCGTCTTGCTGATGGTTACGCCGTTGCCAAATGTCCAGTTTTCCGGAAACCAGTCCCAAGTGATACCGTCTCTCAGGCACATTCGGCTCACCCGATATTCCACCGGCATCAACCATTCCTCACCGTATTCAGTCACGGAAAATACGCCTGCTTTGCGGTACTGCGCCCGCGGCTCATGTTCCAGGATGGCAAGCTGCTCTACCTCTTCCACGGCGAATTGGATTCCGCCGGCGTGAAGACCGTTTCTTGGGAATCCCGCAAAGATGTATAGCATCTAGCTTACTGCCCTCGAGTAGATGTGGTACTCATCGTGGCCCAAGGTGATTAACGCGTCGTCCACGCTACCCCTGGTGTTGAGGTCAGTAACTGTTACCGTGGGAAGTGTAAGCATTCCGTGGGCCGTTATATCGTATGAACCGGCTGGCCCGGAAGCGAGACGAATGTGGCGCGGAACTCCTGTGTAGTTAGTGACTCTTGTGCCAAATAGCCAATTTTCCACGAAAGCTTCCGCCTGGTTAGTCGTACTAAATACCTTTTCAGACCCGACGTTAGTGGCGTTGATCGTGAACGCGGAGTTGGCATCGTTGGCGGCCCCGCTGGTTTTCCGCGCGACGTATATAACCTCGATGGGAGCCCCGGCAGCAATGGATAAGCTGGCGGCTGAAATTATATCCACCAGGCTGGTGCTTGTCGTGGTTGCTTCGGTAGTGCTGCCGCCTTCTCTAGTTATGGCTCCACTTCCACCGGCGGGAGCGGCCCAACTTCCGTCGTCTTTCAAGAAGTTACCGGCATTGGTTCCTTTCGGAACTAGACCGTGGGCGCTGGTGGAAAAATCTAAGTCGGTGTTGTCATCGGGGGCGGCAAGGTCGTCAATCTTGATGGCGTCGGCGCCGCCGCTGGCGTGGGCGGCAGTATGTGCTTGGGCATGATGGTCACCGGAACCTTGACCGGTAGTGGCGGAATGGGCGATGGCCGCCGCCGGGAGCAAGGGAACTTCAAACCAGTTGGAGCCATCGGAGTAGTAGTGCTTGGCTCCGTAATTGTCCGATATGACGTCCGTAGCCGACCCATCGATCGTCTCCGATCCTTCCGTAGCCACAGTGATATTGTTGGTTGCGGCTGCGCCGGACTCGTCCTTAACGGTATAAGTCCGGCCGGCGCGGAGTTGGGCGGTGGTAACGTTACGGTGACGGTACCGGCGCGGTTGACGCCGATCAGCCGATCTCCGGCCTTAGCGGCGTAAGTGGCGCCGGTAACGCTGACGTAGGACTCCAAAACCATGCGTAGAAGCGGGCGGTGGGTCTCTTGAGGTTGAACCATTTACGGGCTCCCGACGAAATCGATCTGGTCGTTGTTGCTGGCCGCGTCGGCCCAGAATTGGGAGGTAGACTCCGGGTTGGCAAGGCTTACCTGAATGGACTCACTAGGACTCAATGTCATACCGTCGGTGGACGAAACATCGTTGCCGCCTAGGTACACGTCTCCGGTGTTGCCGGCCCGGGCTTTGAAAACCACGGCCCGAACGTTTCCTTTATGGGCCGCCTGGACCCGGGTGCCCGCCGATGTTACTTTGATGGTGCCTGAGATTGCCATTGCTACCTCCAGGTGAATCGAAACGCCATACCGTCTCCATAGGCATCCACGTCGATAAGAGTTTCTTCCGGCGCCGGCGAGCCGGTGAGGAGCGCCGTCGCTATCAATAAATTGCCTTCTCGGGCCCGGCCTTGCTTGGTGGACCGGTTACTGCCTTTTATTACCGGGGGATCGATCTGGGGTTTGGCTATGCTGGGGGTGATGGCAGCCGTTTGTTCCTGGCGTGTCATAGATATTTTTTCTCCTCAGATGTCATGCTTAACCTCCAGTTTTTCTCACGGGTGATTCAATCGCCCTTATTCTTCGACGCCGAACACCATACCGGATACGGTGCTGTTGCCCGTTACGTCCAATTCCAGGGTATTGTCGGCCGCGGCCAGCAGGATCCCTTCGCCCAGCGGGGGCGCGTTGTGGAGACCGGCGGCAGCCAGCAAAGGTGATTGGGCTATCACCGTGCCCGCGGCTCCGCTGTCTTGAAACTCCAGCGCCGCGGATGCGGTGGATGAAAAAGCCCAGCCCAGCAGGCGCACCTTCTTTCCGCTTGCCGGAGTCCAGACGGTGGCGGGCGTGCCGGCGGTGATCGCCACGGCGTCGATAATCTTGAACGTGTCGGTACTGAAGGCCAACCTTAGGCGGCCGGCAGCATCCAGCAATAGGTCTACGATGTCTCCCGCGGCCACCGCCGGTATGGCAGTGCGATACACGCCCCCGACGCGAAGGGGGTTGCCCGCGGCCGTGGCATCATGGGCCGCCGCGCCGGATATCAAGAGGCGGCCCGCTGAGTCTAGTAGTAGGTAAGCATTGTCTCCATCGGCGACAGTAGGCGCGGAGGCCTGGTATTTGGAGCCGATGCGGACCAGCCGGTCCTTGGTGTCGGCCGGTGAGTTATGTGCTCCTTCGGTATAGCTCATAGCGAATCTATCAGGCCTCCTGTGTCGAAAATAAGAACGAAATCTCGCAAACTACATCGAGCCTATACAGGCCTAACTTAGGGGGACGTACTCGATGATTACCTTACCGCCCAAACTGGCGGCATTCTGCGCCAAAATCTTCCCGGTAACGTAGTCATTGCTTCCTCCATTCTTGTCCCACTTCTTGGGTTCGCCGCCGTTGGATCCGGCATTGTCATGACGGTCGGCGACACCGGCGGCGTTCAGGTCCAATCCGTCGATGATCGTGTCCCCAGTGGACGTGGCGTCGGCCACCACGTCCACGTCCAAAACCGAGCTGGCGGTGCCCCCGGCGGTGGCGATATCAACGATCACGTTGGTGACGACGCAATCAACGCCCTCAGGGTTCTGGACGGCGAAAGCGTTGGCACTACCCGACGCCAGGTCTTCAACGATGTACCGCTTCATTACATAAGCGATTCCCGGCTGATCCGGTGGAAGCATGTTCTTGACCGCTTCGGCGGTGGGGTCTGCCCGGCTGATGGTTGTCATGAATCCTCCTTGGTTCCGCTCTTAACAGAGCGTTTCATTTAGATTGAGCTAGAGTCTGATATTTAGACGCCGGTGATGTTGTACTGCAGAGCCGTATGGGTTGCGGTGGATCTGGTCCCGCTGCGTTCTTGCAAGGCGATCCGGAAGCTGACAACCATGATGTTCTGCCGCTTTTGGGCATCGCGAACCGTTTCGATAGCCAGTTCCCTCTTGAAGCCGACGCGCCATTGGCTGCGGTTGACGATAAGCAGCCTTCCGGTGTCGGTGCCGTTACCTCCATCGGTGACTTTTCCGTCGGTGTCAGCCAAGCCCATCTGTTCCGACACGATGACGGGAATACCTTCCACAGATCCCAGTTGACCGGTCAGCACAGTGGCTTGCGGGCCGAATTTGTCCAAGGTTCGGAAATTGTCCACGCTGAGGGACCGGATAAAGGTGTTAATGTCGCAGACATACACCAACTCCGAAGGACGGACCCCATACTTTCCTAGCTTGGCCCGGACCTCGTTGAACATGTCGTCGGAGACCGCGGCGTTGTGGTCGTTGACCTGGCTGGTGTTGTCGACCAAAGGCAGATGTAGCAGACCGTCGAAGCCCACCAACCAATGGCCTTTGCCGGCGTCGGTGGTCGTGATGGTGGTTCCGTCGGCGTTGATGTTGTTGGTCGTGGTGGTATCGGCGTTGAGAAGAACGTCGTCAATGACTTCCCGGGCGTTCCGCAGCAGGCCTCGCCGCAGCTCCTCCATCATGGCGATGACGGCATCTTCGTCCAGGTCGTAGGACCAGGGGACCTCGGCTACCAGCTCGTAAGCGGTCAGAGTTTGGCGGGCGGTGGCCAAGGTCGTGCTCTTGGTGGCCACATTCTCCGTGCCGGGAAACCAGTTAACCGCGCCCAACTGGAGGGGAATCTGGAACGGGTTACTGGGCATTTCAATGGTGTTTAACAACGGGGCCACGGCGGTTTCCAGATTGACGTCGTCCCACAGTGCCCGTGCTTCCTGGGTATCTACCAGTTCGTCACCGCTCCCCGCCGAGGTGGAGTCCATGGCCGCTTTTATGTTGCTTTGCCAGTCCTCCAACATGCGAGAGTTCAGGCCGGAGGGTTCTCTTAGCTGGGCTTTGAGCAGGCTACGGACGCAGGCCATGTCCAAGGGGTCTAGCCCGGTATACTTGCCGTAGGGCACCCGTGCCCGGTCACCGCCGGCGAACTTGGATAGGATGGCGCGCTTTTCCCCTTCACGCCACATATCTTGTACCCGGGCAAGTTGGGCGCCAACCCGTTCCACTTCCTCTTTTATAGGCGGAATTTCAGCGTCCATTCGGGACTGGTAATACTCCCGTATCGAAGCCACTTCCCGTTTGATCAGGTCTAGGTCTTGAGTCGCGATGGTCATATTAACCTCCAAGAATGCTGGTTTTTTGCCTTGGCGCCGGGTCCCGGGACCGAACCCGGTATTTCGTCACGTTGGTTTTCTAGGCGCGGGCTTGCCGAATCAGCGATAGCACCTGGTCCAGTTGCCCCATGGCTTCCCCCGGTTCGCCAAACTGGTCCGCTTCCTCCAGCATCTGTGCTAACTCTCCGATCAATTTGCTAATGTCGTCCACTCGGGCGGCCAACTCCGGCCAGATCCCCTCATGCACACAAACAGCGGCCCGATTTATGTTGCTTGATGGGGCCTCGGCTGCATTTCCAATGGCGTCGACCAGGCGCAAGTACTCACCCACCACAGGAGCTTGGTCCAGAGCACGTCGTAAGGCGTTTCGATTTGCCGGAACGGGAACCGCGCTGGTCTCCAGCAGTTCCTGCTCTAGGAAACGTATCCCCAGAAATGCTCCGGTCTTCTCATCCCGCCGTTCTTCATAACGAAGGGGCTTGAATCCCACCGACACACCCTTTTGATATCCGGTGCGGTACAGCATGGCGACTTCCTGGGCGAACTCGGTGGGGGCAAAATTCATCTTGGCCAGAAGTCTGTGAGGCTCTTGCCACACCTCGACAGCGCGGCCGATCACCGGGCGGGCGTAGTCGTGAGCCCACAAAAACACCGGGTTGTTCCGATAGGCGTCCAGGCGCCATCCTTACGCCATTATTACGTCGCCGTGGCGATCAACCTCGTCGGTGGAGATTACGAAGGGCATCGCCAGGCCGTCTTCGTTCTCGCTGATGCCCGCCTGGCTTTCCGTCCATTTGTGTAAGAGTGGGGCGTCGCTCAGGCCTCTCTGGTAAGCGTCCAGCGCCTCCAGCAGCCTCTCTCGTTCCCACAGCCCCAAGCCTGTCCCCGTCAATGTTTCACCTCCCGCTGATTTGGGATGCGCCGCCAGACCAACGAAGAAAGGGACAGATCCACGTCGGGGTCTGTCCCTTCCGAAAAATATGGCCCGTTGGCCTGGCTGCCAACCCGGTTAACTTGTTGATATCGAGATTAGAGAGGGGGATTCCAGGCTGTCAACACAACAGTGACACTGACCGAAACTTGAATCGCCAGTCAGTGGCAGCGATCAAATGGGGCAGGTCGTCGAATCTCTGAATCTCAGATCGAACACCAGCCGAATCTACGTTAATCGGGTGTTACAATCGTTGACTCATATCTACCCTTGTGATAGCCTTGTTTAGCCAATCCTACAGCGTGATTCGCTACTTGGTTCAATAACAAGGAGCGTGAAATTAAATGGAAGTCACCACATTAGCCATAGAGAAACTCAAGGAAGTCATGGAAGAACAAGGGGAAACCGATAGCTCCCTGCGAGTTATCGCAATGCCTGCAGAATCCGGTGGTGTCCAGTACATGTTGACCATGGAAAAGGAGACCCAGGCCGACGATACGGTCCTGACTCTGGACGGAGTCAACCTGTTGATGGACGCTGACAGCGTTCCATTTCTTGAGGAAGCTACCATAGATTTTGTGGAGAACTTCGGCGGACAGGTTGGGTTCGTAATCAACAACCCGATGTTTGCCAGCGCCGGTGGTTGTGGTAGTGGCAGTTGTGGCTGTGGCAGTGGCGGCGGTGGTTGTGGCTGCGGTAGCGGCGGTTGCGGCGGACATTAGTTCCTCAAAATTGAACTAAGTTATGATTTAGAACCGCCCCGATGCATCTGGGCGGTTCTTTTTTTGTCTACGCAACCTCATCGCCAATCGAGGGCAGTACGTCCTATCCAAGGATCAGCCGAATGATTCCTCGCTTGACTGCCTGCCGGACCAAAGGATAATCCTGATTGAATTTCGCCTGGATTAATTCCCCTCTATTCAGTTCGAATTTCGACCATAATCACCAGGAGGCAACCGATGGCCCAGTCACCACACAGTGTGAATTTTGAGTCCCATAGGCCGGTGGTCATGGGGCGCAACGGTATGGTTTCTTCGGGCCATCCACTGGCCTCGCAGGCAGGAATCTCCATATTGCAACAAGGAGGCAACGCCGTGGACGCCGCCATCGCCACCGCCGCGGCGCTGAACGTGGTGGAACCGCTGATGTCGGGCATCGGCGGCGATGGGTTCATCATGGTCCACTGGAAAGAGTCGGACCGCATCGAGATCTGCAACGGAACCGGAGCGGCCCCCTACGCGGCAACCCGTGAGCGTTACTTGCCTGAGGGAATCCCGACGAAGGGCATCCTTTCCGTATCCGTGCCCGGTTTACTGGATAGCTGGCTGGCGTCTCACGAGAAATACGGCGTCCTCTCATTGGGCCAAGTCTTGGCCCCCGCGATAGATCTGGCGGCCAACGGCTTTCCCACCAGCCGCGTGTTATCCAACGCCATCGCCGCCGACTCTTTGTTGCGCCAGTTCCCCACCTCCCAAGCTGTGTTCACCATAGACGGACGGCCCCTACGTCCAGGGGAGATACTTTACCAGCAAAACCTCGCCAGAACTTTCCAAGCCGTGGCCGACGGCGGTAGGGAGGCCTTCTATGAAGGAGCCATCGCACGGGCTATCGTAGCATTCAGCCAGGATCAGGGCGGAATTTTGACCATGAAAGATATGGCCGATTGCCACAGCCGCTGGCAGGAAGCGATCTCCACCACCTACCGGGGTCACGTAATTTACGAAGCGCCGCCCAACTCCAGCGGCCACATACTTCTCCAAGAGTTGAACCTGGTCGAACAGTTCGACCTGCAGGCCCTGGGCTGCAACACGGCCGCATCGATCCATCTTATGGTCGAAGCCAAGAAACTGTCTTTCGCCGACCGGGAGGCCTACATGGCCGACCCTGACTATACCGACATTCCTATCGAGGGCCTACTTTCCAAAGAGTACGCCAAAGAACGAGCCAAATTAATCGACCCCAGCCGGGCGGCCCAGGAGATTTCCGCGGGAAACCCTTGGGAATTCCAAACGGCGAAACCTCGTCAGACAGCAGTTCCGGTGGTCACCGGGGGCGATGGAGAGGAAGACACCACTTGCTTTGCGGTGGTGGACCGGTGGGGCAACGCCGTATCCCAACTACAAAGCATCCAGAGCGCCTGGGGGTCCAGCATTATCGCCGGAGACACAGGGATATTGCTCAACAACCGCATGACCTACTGGCACCTGGAAGAAGACCACGTTGACTGCCTGCAACCGGGCAAGCGGGTCCGGCACACCATGAATCCGGTTATGGTGTTCGCCCCACCCGAATCTTCCGGTCCGGGCGCCGCGTCCCAAACCTCATTGGGGCAGTTAAAGCTGGTTTGCGGCACCCCGGGGGCCGACACGCAGGTGCAGACCAACCTACAGGTAATCACCCACTTATTGGATTTCGGGATGACCGTCGCCGAAGCCGTGGAAGCCCCCCGCTGGCGGAACACCCAAAGCCCCACGGAGTCCAATTTCCCTCATACTTGCGAGAACGAATTGCTCATGGAAAGCCGGTTTTCTCCCGAGCTTAGAACCGAATTGGAGAATCGCGGCCACACGTTAAATGTCTTGGGTCCCTGGCTGGCCGCGGGCAGCGAGGTTATGATCGAGGTGGACCAAGACAACGGAGCATTGCACGGAGCCGCCGACCCCCGGCGGGACGGATATGCCGTCGGATGGTAAGCACCGGACGCCATCAATCGGCATCCGATAATTTGACGGTGATTCCGGCGATTAACCGCAACCCAACCGAACCTCAAGGGAGCTGCGACACGATGGAAGGCGCATGAAAATTCCCGGCGAGAAGAGAAGCCAACAGCCTGACGAATGCGGCAACCGGGCCGGAGTATTCGCCGAAGCTATTCGGGACAATCTGATGGACCTAGCCTGGTCCCTGCTATCCAAGGAAACCCGCGGCATGCGCATGGGGGTCTGGGCCACCCGAAACGACATCGATATGCAAGAGGCCTACCGGGCCGCCTACGATTCCTCGCATCCCCGCCGCCCCTCGATGATGGAAGATTTCCGGACCACCATCCTGAGACTGTGGCCACTGGAAGACCTAACCGAGTTGGGCGTGGCTCCCACAACCTACCTGGATGACGACCATGCCTTCGCCTTTCTTCCCTTCGGGATGACCGGCGATGAAAGCCAGGTTTCCAGTGGCCGCATGATGTCCGGTTTGATAGTGCCCATGCTGCTTGAAGAAAACGAATGGAGAGTGGATTTGCCCAGTTGGCGGTTGCTACAACAGCCGGGGCAAGAGTAGCCGGTTCCATCATGCGCGATCCCGATCGATCCATGGATGGGAAGACCGGCAACAACGGCCAGTCTGCCGCTTGCGAGCTATGCGCGAGAGACGCAGAGCGGTACACGGTGCACCACTTGGTCCCCCGCGCCAAGGGTGGCCGGTTTGGACCCAAGGCCAAGCTTTGTCCCACCTGTCACCGGCAACTACACGCCCTCTTCTCCGAAACCACGTTGGCCAAGGAGCTACACTCCATAGACCTGATCCGCGCCAACCCTCAGATGTCCGAATACTTGCGTTGGGCAAGGCGGCAAAAAGGCCCCACCAGCTTTCGGGTAAGACGCGCAAAAGACCGCCGGTGAGGAGGGCTTTCTCACCGGCGGTCTTCTTGGCAATGACGTTTCGATCTCTTGGCGCCGCCTGCTCATCCGTCCCCGGTCCCTCCAGAAGAGGGCGGTCCTAGAAGGATCCGGGGGACGGACGGGGGAAGATTAATCTCTTCCAATGACACGGTTGGCTCCGATCGGCGCGTAAGCCTAATTAAGCTCCATGATGGCTTTCAACTCTGGCGGTGTGGTCCGATTAACGATGACCACTGCACCCTTGTTCGGCTTAACTTGAATCGTGAATTCCCTGCTCTTAGGCAGTAACGGGGACAGGTTGGTCAGAGTAACCGTCATGTCCACTTGTTCGCCCGGGTCCACCAGGTCTCCGGAGCCGATAACCCAACTGGTGGACCATGAACATTCGGCGGTGTCGGCATCGCCGTCAAAACTCTGGGGGTTCTCGCAGTTGATAGCTTGGTCTTGGTCCAGGTAGGTAACCACCACACCGGTGGTGGACAGGTCCACCGTGTCGGATGCCTGGGCGGCACTGCTCAGAGTAAACTTGACGGTATCGATGAAAGTCTTAGCCGTGTTGGAGTCCCCGATAACCGAGCCTCTTACGCTAATGGTCGACGAAGTCTCCTCCAAGCCTCCTAATACAGTTTCTTTGCTCTTTTCCGAGCTGAGAAGCCCGGTGCTGAGGACGGCGAAGGCGAACACCGAGGCGACTACAACGAAGGCGATGAGAACGATGGCTGTCTCTAGGCCGGTGATCCCTCGCTGGTCACTGTGTAGCCTTGCTGATTTTATCAATCGTTGATCTAATAGATTCTTCATGGTTTCTGATTCAAACTCCCTGATCGATCAAATTACGGCGACATGAACTGGCATTTTCCCCGGGCCGTCCTGCTCAGTTAAGAGCTTGGATCGCTTTGAATTCCGGTGGCGTGGTCCGATTCACGATGACCACCGCTCCTTTATTGGGCTTTACCTGTATGGTGAATTCCTTCTTCAGGCCTAGGACCGGTGTCATGTTAGACAGGTCGACAGTCACATCCACTTGCTCCCCCGGGTCAACCAAGTCCCCGGAGCCGATGATCCAGCTCGTGGTCCAGAAACAATAGGATGAACCTGATCCCGAGCCATTAGTGCAGTTCAGAGCTTGGTCCGAGTCTAAATATGTGATCACCACTCCGGTGCTGGAAAGATCCACCGCATCCGCGGCTTGGGCGGCGCTGGTCAGGGTGAACTTGACGGTATCGACGGCCGTCTTGCCCGCATTGGCGTCACCTACGATGTCGCCCCGAATGCTCAGTGTCGACGAAGTTTCCTCTAGGCCTCCCAATACCGTCTCTTTGCTCTTTTCAGAGCTGAGCAGTCCGGTGCTGAGGACGGCGAAGGCGAACACCGACGCCACGACGACAAACGCGATGAGCACGATGGCCGTTTCCAGGCCGGTGATTCCTCTTTGGTCTGCCCTTAAATCCCCTGGTGATGCGAATCTTTTCCGTTCCATTTCAATTCTCCCTTTTCTTCGGTTGCTGCCAGATTTATTGCCTTGCGAGGCCAACTGAAGAAATGGTACCGCCGCAACTTCCCGCGGGGCATCGTGCTTCTCCCGGTTTTTGACATACTGTTTTCCCGTTACCCGCCACGGGCTAGCACGATGATGGATAGGGGTAACTCCATGTGGTAGACACGACTATGGGCCGTTGTCATAATGAGCGCGATGTGGGAATTTAGCTCCCAAATCCAATGAGACTTGACCGGAGATTTATGCGGAGTATGGTTTGGATCCGCTAAAGATACTCATAGTCGAGGACGAACCTCTTTTCCGTGAGATGCTGCGCCATACCCTTGACGCGGAGCCGGGGCTTGACGTCGTTGGGGTGGCTACCGATGGCGAATCCGCCGTAGCGATGGCCGCCGAGAAGAATCCTGACGCGGTGATAATGGACATCGAGCTTCCGGGCGAGATGGACGGCATAGATGCCGCACTAAAGATCAAGGAGAGGCGGCTGGACACTGGAATCGTCATCCTCTCCGTCCACAAGGACCGCCGGTACGTTTCCAGCCTCCCTTTGAGCGAGACCCACGGTTGGGCGTATCTGTTGAAACAGAATGTCCCAGACATGGCTTCGGTGCTACGGGCGATTCAGGGCAGTGTGGACGGCATGGTGGTGTTGGACCCTGAGGTTGTGGAGAGCCTGCAACCCAAGCGGGGATCCTCAGCGGCCAAGCTGACTCCCAGGCATCGGCAAGTGTTGGAGTTGATCGCCCAAGGATTCAACAACACATCTATAGCCCAACGGCTGACACTGACTGAAAAATCGGTTGAAACCTATATCAATGCCATCTATCAAGTTTTGCAGATTCCTGGCGAAGAGGGCGTTCATTCCCGGGTAAAGGCTACCCTGGTCTACTTGGAAGATTCCTAACGTCGCCCTTTAATCAGGGGAAACCGTTTGGCCAACTTGATCGTTTGCTGGCAGTTTAACTGCCGGACACCGCATGGAAAGGAGGAGGAACTCTGGCCACAGACCGAATCGGCGTTTACCGAGTTGTTCTCGCCGACGATGCCGGTGAGTTCCGCAACTGGCTGCGTTCTTTGTTAGAGGAAAGCAGCCAGTTCACAGTGGTCGGGGAGGCTCAGACCGGGTCGGAAGCCGTCAAGCTGGTGGGAAGCCTGAATCCGGACCTGGTAATCACCGACGTGGACATGCCAGATGGAGACGGCCTAGAGGTAGTGAGGATTCTGCGGGAACAGGTGCCCGCAGTCCAAGTCATCATCGTCAGCGCACATACTGGAAAGGGCTACGAGCGCCTGGCCAGAGAAGAAGGCGCCGCCGCGTTTATTCCGAAAGCAAAGCTGTCTCTGGAAATTCTTTCTCAAGTATTACAAGGGGAAGAGTAGCGGTAACCTGCGTCCCTTTGCCAGGAGCCCCCAGAATGACGCACTCCCCGCCGATGGCCTCGGCGTAGTCGCGCATTCCCACGATGCCCATGCCCTCCAAGGATTCTTCCACAGCGAACCCTTGCCCATCGTCTTGAACCGTCAGCCTGAACCACCCTCCGAAAGGCGTCTCCAACCGCACCGAGACCTTGCTTGCGTTGGCGTGTTTCACCACGTTGGTCAAAGCTTCTTCAGCGATTCGATAGGCCGCCAGCTTGGCTTGTTCTGGGATCAAACTCCGATCGGCCCTTTCTTTGCGCACCAGTTCCTGGTCCAGGTCCATCTCTATTGATATGACGGATTCAATCTGGTCCCCCATGGATTGCAGGGCCGGCACGAATCCCCGGCGCAGGATATAGGGATACAGTTGGTGCACAATGGACCGGATCTCTTGCTCCAGCAGTTCTTCAAACTTCTCACGTAGATCGGTCAGTTCCAAGGCTACGCCTTTAGGTTCGGCGGTTGCCTCCAATTGTTTCAACCGCAACACAAGGAAAATGAGACGGTTCTGCACCGAACCATGTAGTTGTTGGGCAATCTCTTTCCGCAACGACTCCTGGGCGCTGACGATACGCTGCCGTGAGCGTTGCATCTCGTCGGCTCTGGCCAGAGCTGCGGCCTGCTCGGCCAATTCCCTTTGAGCCTGTTGGCGCAGATTGATCTCCGTCGACAGGTCGGTGATTCGTAGGTCGAGCTCCGTGTTCACCGCCAGAAGCTGGCTGCGCTGCCTGGAGATGGTCCGCCACGCCGCCCACACGGATATGATTACCCCCAGGATAACCATCGCCACCAGGCTGTCTATCCAGATCTGAACCAGCAGGTTATCAATAATTGCCATATTTATCCGCCGGTTGGAATAGTGTCGGCGTCCCGTAGATCATGGATGACATGACGCCTTTGAATATAATAGCAACTTCCCCTGAAAGTGTTAAATATAGGCCTATCGCGGCGGGAGATGGAAATTACCCTGCCCTAAGCATTGTCGCTCTCTCGTGATCCTTCTTTCTCCCTCAAACTTGTCTTGCCAAGACCGGGAGAATATACTCAACGATGTTATGAACCAGCCCGAAGATCTACTTCAACTGTCCCTGTTTCCCCTTAATGTGGTCCTGTTTCCCGGAATGCCCATGCCGCTGCATATCTTCGAAGAGCGCTATAAAACCATGATTGGAGAGTGCGTGGACCGGGAGGAGCCTTTCGGTGTCATCCTCATTCAGGAAGGACAGGAAGTTGGAGAGCCGGCCGAGCCGGTCAAGGTCGGCACCACCGCCCGTATCGTCCAAGTAGAGCGGCTGGAAGAGGGCCGATTGAACATAATGACCAGGGGAGAAAAGCGGTTCGAAGTTGTGGAGATTACCCAGCAGGTGCCTTACATGGTGGGTCAAGTCAGGTATTTCACCGAAGAACCCGGAGAACTGGCGGCTTCGGTTTTCGGAGAAGTCAAAGAGGCCTACGGCGGCTATCTGCGAAATCTGACCGCCCTCACTGGCGGATGGACCGCCCAGGCCGAAGTGCCCGGTGATCCGGTCACATTGGCCTTTGCCATCGCCTCCAGCTTGGCTTCCGGAACTGAGCTGCCGAGAGACGTAAAGCAGGAACTGCTGGAACTGCCTGATGCCGGCAAGCGGTTAGAAAAGTTGTTGCCCCTGCTGAACCGGGGGAACGAGATGTTGACCGCCGAAGTCGCCAAACGAAACCCTTTCCGAGGGGCGCGGCTCAACTAAAGATTCCATAAGTTGGGTTGCCGGTTGCCTAAACCGAAGCCAAGCTCCCGTACAAACGGGTCGCCCCCGCTTCTGGAATCAACCCCGAAAACAACTCCGGGTGCATCATCTCCGCCATGATTTCCAAGCCGGTTATCAACCGGGGACCCGACCGACTGGTGTAAGCGCTGGCGTCGACTACGTAAACCCGGTTGTTCTCCACCGCCGGCAATGAGTCCCATCCTTCCAACGCCGCCACTATCGGCACGTCTTCTAATCCTCGTTTCACCTCAAACCCGCAGGGCATGAACACTATGACATCGGGGCGGCTGGCTACCACGTCAGACCATTCCATGCGGAAGGAACCGGTGTCCTTATCGCCGAAACAGTTGACTCCACCGGCCAACTCCACCATCTCGGGCACCCAGTGGCCACCGCACATCAGCGGATCAACCCACTCTAAGTGCAAAACCCTCGGCTTGCTGCTGGCTTGAGAGGCCCGTTCCGCCACCGCGTCGATGCGTTCCTGCAGCCGGGATGTGATAGTCTCCGCCATTTCTTCGGTGCCGGTGGCCCGGCCGACACGCCGGATGTCTTCTAATATGTCCCCCAAGTATTGAGGATCCAGGGAGATAACTTCCGGTTGCTTGGCCAATCCCGCGGTTACCTCGGCCACCTGCCGAGACGAGACGGCTCAAACTTCGCAGATGGCTTGAGTCAACAACAGGTCCGGTTGAGCGGCAGACAACACTTCCAGGTCTATGTCGTAGATACCAAGACCTTGTTCTAATCGCTCAGAGATTACTCGGCTGATCTCCCCGCTGGTGGGTTCCATGCCATCGAACACGCTGTGAACCACGTTGGGTTTTTCCTTGGCTTCCGCCGGGAAGTCGCATTCGTGGGTCACGCCGTAAAGCTGGTCTTGCAGACCCAGTTGGTACAAGATTTCCGTAGCGCTAGGCAAAAAGGAACATATTCGCATCGGTTAAATCTCCAAGTTGTGCAGTAGATGTTCAAAAAACTACGTTGCGCCAGTTAACACCCATTGTAACATCTGTGAATCGCCGATGATCTGATTGACTGTGTCCAGGTCTGGCGCCCCCCTCAGTCCCCGGACCTTTCTTGAGCCGCTGCAGGATCAGCATCCGAGTCCTGTAATTCATCGGGTTCGGTCCCGTCATCGGTATAAACGTAAACATCGTCGTCCAGATACCGGTGCTCCATATCTTCCAAAGAGAACGGGTCGTCCATCCCCAGAAATGTGCGGCTAAACATCCGGACCAACACGTGATGAATCTGGAAAGTTGCCCCGGCCAAACCGGCCCCCAATCCCACCAGGAGCACGATGGGCAGCGGTGTTGAAAGGCTGCCAAGGGACAGCAAATGGGATATGAAGGGGACACTCCATATGGCCGGCAGGATCAGCACTAGGATCAAGATGGTGTCCCGCAAGACCACTCTAAGGTTTCCTCCGCCCCAGGTGTCGGGGGTTCTCATGTGGCTTGGCAACACGTAATCGGCTATCCCCTCGGTCAACGTGCGCAAAGACCGCCAGATACCCACTGCGGGAGGAACGCAGAGGGCCAGAACCGAGCCCCCGATGGCCAGTCCAAGCAGACTTTCCCTGATATGGATCAAACTGGACAACTGGGGGGTGAATCTCAATATAGCGGTCCCGATAGCGATGATTACGATGATGATGCCCAGGTCCAGAAGAATGAGCCTCCCGCTGCGCTGGATACGCCTGGCCCTGCGGCTGTGGAAATGGAACGCGGTACGAAGGGCGGCCAGGGACAGAACCAGGCTTTCACCATATTGCTTCATCAACCTGGGAGAGTGGCGGTCGATGAAATCGGCGATGACGTCTGTCGACCGAAACAGGAAAGGATAGATCAAAGCCGTGATAGCGGTGGCCCCAGTTATAACCGGGTACATGAAAGAGCCGATGGTTCCGGAGACCGCGCCCGTTCTGATCATGGCTAAGGAGAATTCACCTACCTGAGGCATACCCAACCCGACACTCAGGGAGATTCGGCCCCCGTGACCGGCCAGCAACGTGCCGATGGTGTCGGAGACCAATTTGCCCGAGATAAAAACGGCAGCAACGATGATGGTCGGCACAATGACGTGGGCCGCCTCCGAAAGGTCGATCAACATCCCGATAGTCACAAAGAACAGGGCGGCGAACATATCCCGCACCGGACTCATTATCCGGTCGAGTTCCTCAGCATGATGGGAATCTCCCAGCACGGCCCCGATCAGGAAAGCGCCCGCCGCTGCCGAGAGACCTAATTGTTCGGCCGCTAGGGCCAAGCCGAAACACAAGGCCAAACCAGTGATCAGCAAGGTCTCGTCGGACCGGAACCGGTTGACGAAGTGGATCAACCGCGGGGCGAACAGAGCGCCGAACACCAAAGCGGCCGCTCCGAATATAGCTAACTTGGCGGCCAAAAGCCCGATATCCCCCGGATTTGCTGTACCCGTGGTAGCCACACCCGTCAGCACGGTAAGCAGCATGACCGCGGCAAAGTCCTCCACCACCAGGATTCCTACGATCAACCTTCCCCGCTGGTGCAGCAACTGGCCCGACTCTCGAAGCGTGGTCATCAAGATGGCCGAACTGCTTATAGCCAGGGCCGACCCCAGGAAAACGCCTTCGGTGCCGCTCCAACCCATCAAGGTCGCGACTTCAAATCCCAGGGCAAACATGATGGACATTTCGATCAAAGCGATGAGGACCACCCGGCTACCTACGCTTCGAATGCGCTGCCAGCCAAATTCGAGGCCGATCCCAAATAGCAGAAGAACCAATCCAAGGTCGGCCAGCAGTCCGATCGTGTCCGGATTTTCCACCGTTCGCAGAGCGGAGGGGCCGATCACTACCCCGGCGACCAGATAGCCCAATATCGGTGACAGCCTAGTCTGCCGGCACAGGACTAGGGCACCTCCCGCGACGGCCATGATGATGGCGAAGTCGCGCAATAACCCTGAATCGCCGTCCCCTAGGGCAGTTAACATAGCCAACGCTGGAATATCGATATCCACTGGACCTTTGTTACCGGTTGACGATCGGCGCCGGGCGCAAAGCTAGACCGGGAATAACGGCGCAATCAGAGGCGGATTGAAGTATCCGCGCTCAGGGTGCAAAACAACTACCTGAATCTGTAAGGACTTTGGCGCGCCTCAGCCCGGCCGCTGAAGCCCATCCAGATTCAAGCCAAAATCGCCGGTTAACAGCCGGCTCTTGCTGTTATTGTAGCAAGGCATGCTAGGGAGTATGCCAAAGGGCAAAAGAGAGGGGATCCTAGTGCGCGAATTTCAGCCAAATCTTCCCTAACCCAAAGACGGCTAGGGAAATCTGGGAGGCTGGGCAGGCCGGTTGGGGCCGCCAGATAAGATGCTACCCCGCCGGAAACTGGACCGGAACGCGGATCGCGTTCCGGCCCCGGTTCTTGCTACCGGTGAAACTCCGAGTGCGCTACCAGGTCCACGGTGGTGTCTGGGGTCGCCACGGCGACCGAACCGTAGAGGGGTCAACGCCGTTTCCAGATTTCCACCAGCTCGTGGGCTTGGTCGTCGTCTACTCCCCACATCTCAAAGTTAACTCTGATGGCATCGTAAAGGGAGAGGTCTCCATGATCTTTGGCGGGGTCGCGATAGGACTCCACGCTGACGTCCATCCATTCCAGGGCTATCTGATCGTCCCGGGCTATGCCTTCGACCATATTCACCGCGCACGCCGCGATGCCGGAAAGAAACAACTCACCGGCGCCGACCATTTCGCCGCCGCTGCCGTCGGCCACCCAGTGATGGGTGCGAGCGTTGCAGATAGCCCTTCCTGGAGTACCGGTGCTGTAACTATGGACTTTATAGGCCAAGGATAAGTCGCTCATCTCGTCCCTCCAATGTCTTTACTGCCGATAATGGCAAATTCGACGCATCACGGTATACTGACCGCTATTCCGCCACCCGGTAAGCGATGCATTCCACAATCTCGATCGCCAACGGTTTTTGAGCCAGCCCCGTGGTCCCGATCACCGCCCGGCATGGCGGGTTTGGGATAAACTCCCGGTATACTTCGTTAAACAGCAGCCAATTATCCATGTTGGTCAGGAAAACGATCAACGTGACCACCCGGCTGAAACTTGTCTTGGCGGCGTCCAGGTGAGTCTTGACGTGGCGGAAACACGCACGGTATTGCTCCTCGTCGTTCTCGCCCACCGGCAGGCCATCGAACCCGGAAGAAGTTGTTCCACGGCAAAGGACCTTGATGGCCTTAACCTTCAGCATCCGAGTCAGATCTTCTTCGAAATAGTCTGCATAAAGGCCGGTGCGGTAGGAAACCACATCGGTAGACTGGCCCCGGCCGGCGGCGATGATCAGGTCCAGCAGCCGGTCTCGCTCCTCAAAGGGCAGCGCTTGAGCCGCTTCCAAGGACATGCCGTCCAGATCTGTTAGAGAATAGGGCATTGCTTGCTCGGAGTTCAGACAATCTTTTTTGAATCTTGAATAAAACTTTACGTAAACCGGAGCCTCGTAACCAGATGTATGTTAGCCTGCCGGACTCCGGTGTGCAAGGCAAAGCTGAGCGTGGATGGCATCGCGCCGTAAATGGCCCCCACCCGGCAATTTTGACACCATCATGGCCAGACCCCTATCATGTCCTCAATAGATTTCCTGATATCAAAGGGGGCCCCGTGGCTACGATTCCGGAACTGAAAGACGCCCAACTTCAACAGCAATACGAAAGCCTGGACCGCCCCGTTTTAGTCCGCGAGGAAGCGGTCATCGATGCCGAGTGTCTACTGGCCTTCCGGTACGAATACCCCGGCCAGGAGACCCAGGTAGACATAGATACAGACGAGTTCACGGCAGTCTGCCCTTGGACTCGTTTGCCCGACTACGGCACCCTCACCATCTCCTACATCCCCGGCGAAAGCTGCATCGAACTCAAGTCATTGAAGTACTACCTCCTCTCCTACCGGGACGTTGGCATAGTCCAAGAACACGCGGCCAACCGCATATTGTTGGACCTGGTCGCCCTCTGCCACCCCAGAAGCATGAAAGTGACTCTGGACTACAAAGTCAGGGGCGGGATACACACCGCGGTAACCGTAGAGCATCCCGGGAACTGAAGGGCGCATGTACCTGGTAAGGATCGAAACGACCTTCGATAGCGGCCACCGGCTGCTGGACTATGACGGCAAGTGCGCCTTTCCCCACGGCCATACCTACCGTGCCGAGGTCTTCTTGCAATCCGACACGCTGGATTCCCAGGGTTTGGTGTTCGACTTCACCGAATTGAAGCACCGGGTTAAAGCGTGGATCGACGACAACTGGGACCACTCATTTTTAGTAAACAGCAGGGACATTGAGTTGATCGAAGGTCTGACGCCTGCCTCTAAAGGCCGGATCTACCAATTCCACGAAGAGAACCCATCTTGCGAAGTCCTTTCCAGAGAACTCTACAACAAAGTGGTCGAGCTTTGCGGGGTGTCCCCGGTCAAGGTTCGGCTGTGGGAATCCCTTGACCAATACGCCGAGTTTTCCGGCGGGCAATAAGGCATGCCCAGCTACGCCGTGACCCTTCTCTCCGGAGGCCTGGATTCCACGACCGTCGCGGTTCAAGCGCTGCAAGAGACCGGCAACCTGTCCGCTATCACCTTCCACTACGGACAAAGTCACAGTAAAGAAGTGGACTGCGCTCAAGAGATCGCCGGGGTCTTGGGTATTCAACACCAATTGCTAGACATCTCCTTTCTCGGCCAAGTCGCCTGGTATTCCGCGCTGACCAACCCCGACCGGTTTCCCGTTCCCGAGGACCGTTCCCTCGACCGGATGGGCGCCAGCGTCCCCATAACCTACGTTCCCCTCCGCAACACCATCTTCCTGTCTTTGGCCGCTGCCTACCTAGAGAGTCAGGTGCTGTACGCTCTTGAGATAGACGGCGTTCCTCCAGACGAAGTGGCAGCCCTGCTCTACATGGCCCCCAACGCCATCGACTACAGCGGCTATCCCGATTGCCGCCCCGAATACTTTCACAAGATGACCGAAGCGCTGGCCTACGGCAGCAAGTTGTGGACCGAATACCAGATCCCTATCCAGGTCAAAACCCCGATCATAGAGTTGTCTAAGATGGAGATCGTGAAGCTGGGCCTGCGGCTGAAAGCGCCGCTGGAACTTACCTGGAGTTGTTACCAGGGAGGCGCGGTCCCCTGCGGAAGTTGTGACAGTTGTTTGCTTCGGGCCAAAGGGTTCGAAGAAGCCGGAGTCTCGGACCCGGCCCTCACTCGGTCTCAGGACGGCCTTTGATGATGGATAGCCCGTGCTGAAGTTAAGTCGGCAACCCGGCGGTCAGCCAGAAATCTTCCACTCCCTGCAAGGGGAAGGGGCCACCATCGGCGTCGCCACGGTGTTTCTGCGTCTATCCTTGTGCAACCTATCCTGTAGTTGGTGCGATACAAAGTACACCTGGGACTGGGAAAACTACGATTACAAGAAAGAGGTCATAGCCCTAGACACGGAACAGGTCCGTGAGAAGATTCTGTCCTACGAATGTCCCCACCTGGTTGTGACCGGCGGCGAGCCCTTGTTGCAGCAAACGGAGCTGGCCCCGCTGATATCCGAATTGAAGCAACAGGGGTTTTATTGCGAAGTGGAAACCAACGGCACCATCGCTCCCATACCGGAGATGGAGCGGGACATCGATCAATGGAACGTCTCTCCCAAACTGAGCACCTCGGGCAACCGGTTGGAGCGGCGGCTGGTGCCAGGTACCCTGGAGAGCTTCTCCCGCATTCCCAACGCCTACTTCAAGTTCGTCGTCGTGGAGCCTCAAGACATCGAAGAGGTTTGCGGCCTAGCGGAGAAATACCACATTCCTCCCCTACGAATCATCCTCCTTCCGGAAGGGCGCGACCAGGAGGTCCTCCGAAACCGCCAACAGTGGGTATCTGAGGCCTGCGTCAAGCACGGGTTCCGGTTCTCCACCCGGCTGCACATTCTGCTGTGGGGTGACCAGCGGGGTCGGTAGGGGAAATCCCCCCAACCCCCCGTTACGAAAGGGGGGCTACTTTTCTCCCAGCAGCGCCGTCAATTCCCCAATGTCGTCCAAGGAGTCTAGCCTGGCGACCGTGTCTATAACCTGTTTGATCCTTGATTCTCCAAGCGCGTCTCCCGCGATGAACCTGAACTTGCCTAATAGTTCTTCGTGGTCCACCGGGTTTTGGGCGTCGCCGCGCTGGACGGTGACGCTTTCTTCCAGGGTGCGGCCGTCGTTCAATGACACCGAGACCCGGGACGCGGGGTAGTCGAAGCGGCGCAGGCTCATCTCCGAATCGGCCACAACTTCCACCAGCTTGGCGAGTTGCCTTGTTTGGGAGTCGGAGACCTGTTGTGGATAGAACGAGGTGACGTCGGCGCTGCCCCGCACCACCATGGCGGCCACGGCATAGGGGATGGAGAACTTGGCGGCCAGCATGTTTTCCGGCTCAGGGTCGGCCATTATCAGCGCCAAGGGAGGCGCTTCCACCTGGATACGGCTAACGTCCCCTGGACCGAACTCTTCCCTCCGGAGCAACGATTGGATCGCGTCCAGGGCCGGATGGTTGTACAAACAGCAAGCATGGAATTTGAAATAGTTGCGCTGGATCCGGTAAGAGCCCGGCTCGCCCAGGCCGTCGACCACGGCGTTCCGGTCAAAACTCTCACCCAGGATTGACTGGTACAGATCGGCTGGACCGTCCTTGAGGCCCGTGAACCCGCACTCGCCCAGATGGGCGGCCAGTATGCCTTGGAAGCCGGACCGTCCGGGATACAGGTTGCGTATGGTAGCGCCTTCCAGGCACGGCGTCCAGGTGTTGGCCGGACTCATCGAAACGGCCAGATTCATCGCCGTCCTGGTCTGAGCGGCGTCGAATCCCAGCAGCCGGGCGGTTGCGGCGGCGGTGCCCATGGTCCCCCAGGTGCCGTGGGAATGGATCTCATCCTTAGCGACCGTCGCGGTGCCGATGCGGGACGTGACTTCGTATCCGGCTATGATGCTTTCCAGCAACTCCTTGCCACTGCTCCCCCGGTCCTCGGCCACGGCGATCGCCCCTGGGCTCACGTGGATGGACGGGTGGCCTCCGCCCAAGCGAGACCCTTCGTCCATCTCCAGAGCAACCCCGGCGGTGGCGTTGACCAAGGCAGCAAACATGGGCTGAAGCTTGCCATTGTGGCCGAAAAGGGAAGATTTCCCGGTTCCGGTGGTAAGCGCGAATCGAGCGAAGTTGGCGTTTTCAGCCATGCGGCTTCCGGCCAAGATGGCGCCGATAGTGTCCAGCACCACGTTCTTGGCGGCGGCTACCGTCGACTCGTCCAAGTTTTCCAGTCTGACATCAGTGACGAAACCCGCTAAGCGGTCCAGATAATCTTCAGCCATGGGAACCTCCTAGGCCTAGCTCGTATTTTCCGCAGTCCCATCAGTCAAGTCCTTTGACAGGCTCAGGACGGACGGGATAGAGAGGCTTTCCGGCGTACGTTGAGAGCCGGTCAAACCGCCATTGGCAAGAAGCCTCTCTCCGTTGACATCGGGGGGGTTCGAAAATATCCGGTGTACAACTATGGGCCAAGGGAGCATAATTGGCGGCCTATGGGAGAACAGCATCACCATTCAGTAGCCTTGATCGACAACTTGCGTCAAGAAATGCCCTTCTGGCGGAAGGTCCGGCTGGTTCTAGCCAACAACTTTATCAAGATAAAGTCCCGGCGCAACTGCTGCGGTAACTTGGGACAGCCCGGTTGTTGACGCGGCAGCGCCGCTCAGTCCGGTTCGGACTGCTAACATCCCGGCAGTCTAAGGCCGGTCTACTGCCGTTGACCGGTCGCCCCAGCCAATCCGATGCCTTGCCACCAGTGGCGCCCTCTTCCCCGCCTACGCCTCGTAAACCCAAGCTTGGTCAACTGCATACCGAAACTGCGCTGACCCAGTGTCTCTTGCCCGGTTTCTTGGCACCAATTCACGTATTCGTCGTACAGCCCTCCGGCGATGGTCTGGGCCTCAGGGCCAATCATGCAGCGGGCGCCGATGAACTGGGACACTGGGTCGGAGGCTGAAGCCGCCTCCATGAAATCTTGGCGGATCGATCGTGATTCTTGAGCGGCCTGACCCCTGGCGCGAGGCGCGGTTTTCTGAGGAGGTTCCTTCGCCTGCTCGGCCAGATAGGCCAGCAGTTCTAGATATTTCTCCAGGCCGCCGAAGTCATCCCAATAAACCGTCTTTCCGTCCAGCTCCGAAGCGTCTAACGCGAAGGAGATAGAGCCAACTTTGAAATTTCGGCGGAATCCCAGAGGGCAGGACCAAGTGGGGGTCAACATTCCCCGGCGCATGGAGTTGTTGAGCAGGTAGATGGTGCACCGGGCCGCCTTCCGCTCTTGGTCTGGGTCTTGCAACGGTGGACCGTCGTACACCGATTCCAGGATGCGATGGGTCTGGATCACGGAAAAAGCGAAGGCCGCTCTCACCTGGTTAGTCGCTCCCCGGATCAAGTCGCCCTCTCCGTGCAGTTCCAGCGGATTGAAGATCTCGACGACTCGGCCCGCGTCAGAAGTAACCGCGGCGCGGCCCGTCGGGAGGTGGGCCGTGGTGATCAACCCCTTTTTCACCGCCGTCCAGACAGCGATGGCTAAGGCCAGATTCTCCCTAACCATACTAATTTCCAGAACTGGCTCCATCCTGCTGCCGCCTGACTTGTTCTTTAACCCTAGGATTCTAGGTACGGGGAGATTACTCGTCGATGGTCATGACCACTTTGATGACTTCATCCAATTGCTGTTCGTACATGTCATAAGCATTCTGGACATCGGAGAGTCCGGTGCGATGGGTTACCAGAGCGCCGGGGTCGCACCAGCCGCGCTCCCGCAAACCCACAATCTCACGGATGTGAGCGATGGGGTCGCCACTGCGAGCGCCGGTGGTGGGTATGATTCGAGGCTGCTTGTCCAACAGCAGATTGTGCTCGATCGGCACCATATGGTCAGTTTGAACTCCGAAAATGATGACAGTGCCGAACTGGCGGATCAACCGGAAAGCCATGTTGAATGTGTCCGGGTATCCGGCCGCTTCCACTATCACGTCGGGTCCCACTCCATCGGTGATCTCCAATACCGCCTCTCCAATCTCATCCCGGCTCGGATTAATGGTGTGGGTGGCGCCCATCTCTTTCGACTTTTCCAAGCGGTAATCGAGCAGGTCGGCGCCGATCACGGTGCGTGCGCCCATCCTCGAAGTTATCATCGTGAAGCTGAGCCCGATGCTGCCTTGGCCCAGAACCAGGACCGTTTTGCCCAACAGATTAGGCATCTGTTGGCATGAGTAGAGGACGGTGCCCGAAGGTTGGCACATCAGCCACTCGTCCAGATGCCCTTCGTCGGGCAAAAGCGCGATGCGCTCCGGCCCGGAAACGATGTACTCCGCCAGGCCTCCGGCGTCGCCGCTGGGGATGACGATGGCCCGCCGCCCAACGGGGAACCCGTCGGTACGGCTCTCCACGATGGTTCCGGCTACCTCATGACAAGGCTTCCCGGGGGCGAAGGGGTAGTGATCTTCCGAAAGGATAGGCCCATAGCTATGGCGTATGTCACTGCCGCAAACCGAAACCCGTTCGATCTTTATCAGGCATTGGCCATCACTAGGCGCCGGTGTCTCGGTCTCAACGAACTCGAAATGCTTAGGGGCGGTTAGTCTCACTGCTTTCATATAACCTAGATGCTCCAATTCTCGACAGAATTTCTGTGCTTTTAATCAGGCTGTATCTTAATATGCCGAAGGCCCTTCGGCAACCAGATGACCCGGCGCGCCCGGCCGGCCATCGAAAAGGCCATCTCGGAGCTCACCGCCCAGCTTTGTTGAGACTTGACCTACCAGCCGGTATGATGATGCGAGTCGATTCACCCAATGACCAATATATTAAATACCACAATTAGCAAATGCGCTGGAGGTGCGTCTTGGCAGATAGTTACGACGTAATTGTAGTTGGGGCCGGTAACGCCGCCCTTTCCGCGGCAATGGCCGCCAAAGAGATCTGTGAATCCGTACTGGTGGTGGAGAAAGCCCCAGAGTACTTTAGGGGCGGCAATACCTACTTCACCGGGGGCATTATTCGATTCGCCTTCGACGACCTTGAAGACATCAAGCAAGTGATTCCCGACATGTCGCCTACCGAGCAGGCGGGCGTTGACGTCGGTAGCTACACCGAGAAACAGTTCTACGACGACATGATGCGCGTCACCCAGGGAATGTCCGACCCGGACCTGGCCCAGATCTTGGTCAGCCAGTCCTTTCCCGCCATGAAGTGGCTTACGGAAAAGGGCGTTCGCTTCGTTCTGTCCTACGGACGACAGGCCTTCAAGGACGGCGACAAATACCGGTTCTGGGGTGGCCTGCTGGTGGAAGCCGTGGGCGCGGGGAAGGGTCTGTCCGACCAGCAGTTCGATGCATGCCAAAAAGAAGGGATAGATGTCCGTTATTCCACCCAGGGTGTGAAACTGCTGCAGGACGACAAGGGTCATGTCAGCGGACTTAGGGTGCAGGGTCCAGATGGATTCGAGGATATCCCCAGCCGCGGCGTGGTGCTAGCCGCCGGCGGCTTTGAAGCTAACGCCGAGATGCGTTGCCGCTACCTGGGACCCGGCTGGGAAATGGTCAAGGTGCGGGGAATCCCCTACAACACCGGCGACGGCATCCGCATGGCTTTGGAAGTCGGCGCTCAAGCCCACGGCCACTGGAGCAGTTGCCACGCCGTTGCCTGGGACATGAACGCTCCTGCCTTCGGCGACCGCACCATCACCGAGTTGTTCCAGAAGCATTCCTATCCCTTCGGCGTCATGGTTAACCTGGACGGCAACCGGTATCTGGATGAGGGCGCGGACTTCCGAAACTACACCTACGTGACCTACGGACGGGCGCTGCTTGAACAGCCCAACGGCTTGGGATTCCAGATCTTCGACGAAAAGGTCAAGCACCTGCTCCGGGACGAATACCACATCCCCCAGGTAACCATGGCCCAAGCGGACACCATCGAAGAACTGGCCGTTCGGTTGGACATAAATCCGGAAGGTTTGGTGAAGACCATCAACGAGTACAACGCCGCGGTCCAGCAGGACGTGCCCTACAATCCCACGGTCAAAGACGGCCGCGGCACCGTGGGTATCACCCCGCCCAAGACCAACTGGGCCCAGACCATAGATACGCCGCCCTACGTGGGATACGCGGTCACCTGCGGAATCTCCTTCACCTTCGGTGGAGTGAAGATCAACACCCGGGGCCAGGTGGTTACCAACGGACAGGACGCTATCCCCGGTCTCTACGCCGCCGGCGAGATGGTGGGGGGCCTCTTTTACTACAACTACCCGGGCGGCTCGGGGCTATCCGCCGGAATGGTCTTCGGCCGATTAGCCGGAACCAGCGCAGCCCAGGATGCCATGGCAAAGAAGGACTAACAGGCGACTGAGCAAGCACATGGCTAATTCCGTCAAAAACAAGCCCCGTATCTACTATGGGTGGTACATGGTAGCCACCTTTATGTTCATCGCCCTGCTCACCACCGGAGCCCGTAACGCCTTCGGGGTTTTCGTCATTCCGATGGAAGAGGAATTCGGCTGGAACCGGACAACCGTTACTGCGGCTGGGTTCGTGGGGGCAGTTGTCGCGGGATTGATTCAACCGTTTATCGGACGCGTCTTCGATGCCACCGGAGGCCGAAAGGTAGTCCTGGTGGGCCTGATCGGCCTTGGCGTGACCCTGGTCATGCTCAGCCTAACTTTCCATATCATATTTTTGATCTTAATGTTCGGCGTGCTTTCCTCTGTGGCCGCCGGCGGAGTGTCAATAAACAACACCGGCGCCATGTTGGCCCGATGGTTCCGGCGCAGGCGGGCCACGGTCTTGGGATTGATCGCGGCGGGAGCGTCCCTGGGCGGTATGGTTATGGTCCCCTTCGCGATGTTCCTTCTTCAGGCCACCAACTGGCGCATGACATGGGTGGCGTTGGGGGTGCTCATCCTAGTGCTGGCGGTCCCTCTGGCGTATATCTTTATCCGGGAATCTCCTGAAAAGCTAGGCCTGCAACCCGATGGTGACGATGAACCCACCGATGCCTCTGCCGCAGGGCTTTCCCAGCGCCGTTCTGGTCCACTGGAGGCCGACAGATGGACGCAACCGTTCCGCAGTTGGCCCTTCTGGCAAGTGTCGCTCTCCTACATGGTCTGTGGCTCAACCACTTTCATGTTATCGGTCCACTTCGTTCCCTACGCCGTCGACCGTGGCGTGTCTCCCGGCTTGGCGGCCACAATCATGGGAGTCATGCTAGGCTTGAACGTCTTTGGGTCCCTGGGCGCGGGCCTATTGGCCGACCGGTTTGGCCGCAAGAACTTATTGGCCTTGGTCTACTTCCTCCGGGGCTCCGGATACATGATATTGTTGCTTCCGGGAGTATTTGGTCTAACGCTATTGTCGGGCGATCTTGGCCTGTGGCTCTTCGCCCTGATCCTGGGATTTTCCTGGTGGGCTACCCTTCCTCTTACAACTTCTTTGACTGCGGACGTTTACGGCACTAAAACCTTAGGTACCATCAGCGGAATATCTTTCGCCTTCCATCAGATCGGCGCCGCCTCCAGCGTTTTGTTCGCTGCGGTCCTTTACGACTTGACCGGATCCTATACTGTCCCGTTCCTTATCGTCGGCATTTTGCTGTTCCCGGCGGCCCTCTCCGCCTTCACCATCAAAGAGCGCAAGTATTCCACCCGCTACCTCACCACACCCGCGGTCGCGGCCGCCTCTGGCGACTGAGCCAACATGCCCTGGCCTATTATTCTCTCAGTGCCGGGGCACCACGGCGAGGCGGCAGATCCGGAGATGCTGGCCTGGATCAAGCAACTGCTGGACCACGCGCTAGGCTCGGCTGCATGGGTCATTATCGCCGTGGTGGGCCTGGCGCTCGTGGCATTCCCAGTAGGACTGATCTTGTTCTACCTAACCCAGCAGCGGCGTGACCGGGTGGATAGCTACCAGGAGACAGGAGATGGAACGTAACCCGGTACCCCGGCTGCCGGTTTCAGAATTCGGTCGCAAAATTCAACCGAACATGCCTCTTGCCCGCAGTCTCATAATTGGGTAGACTAATGCGAGTCTCCGGTTGCACGTGTTTGCTGATTCAGCATTCAACCGGGGATAGCGCACCACGGTAGCCCGAACCCGGCTCCTTGGCCGCGCCGACAAAAATAGAGAAAGGATCTGAGATAAGCAGCCATGTTTGATAAAACAGCTTTAGACGCCCTACTAGAGGAACTAAGAGACGAGTACGAACTGGAAGCCGATTGGGAAGAGATTCAGCGGTCGGCCCATCTAGGTGTAGCCCGGTCCGATGCCGGTGTGGCTTTGGGAGACATCGACGCGCGAGTCGCGCCTCTGATCGTGAAGCACAACCCTGATTAAGCCGCCGGGATGCCTGGCCTTCCGAGGATAGGCCTCACTTCATTCCCGTCATGATTCGCCATCCCTGCCAAGCGGGTTTCAACCCCCGCCTAGCAGCTCCGTTCAAGCCACCAACAATCAGGTGACTAATTGATTCTATTGGGGCACGGCATACCGTGCCCCTTTTGCATGCCCAACGGATTTCTGTTCTAGATCGTATTCCCGTTCTTCATGGTTCACACCTAAAGCAAGGCATAGCTATCTTCGGCCCACCACGGTGTACCCAAACCGACCGTCGCGGCCTCTCGTCCTCCCTACCCGATAACCTCCGGCGCGCGGCCGCGCAGACACGGTTTGTACCAGCAGCCGATGACTCGCCGGTGGTTGACAGTCTCGATTCCCAAAGCCTAGCGTGATATAGCGGGGACGGACCCGGCTGTGGCCGATCCGCCCCTTTACTAATTGCGGAGGTGATCCAGCTTGCGCTGCCGACGTTGTAACTCTATCCGTGTGATCCAATTGGACAAGAAACTTCCAGATAACCACCAGGTTTTCCGATGCCAAGATTGCGGCTTTCTGTTTAGTCCCGGGGATTCGTCCGGTTCAGACGCGGCCAACCCCAGCCTGTCCGCCCCGGCTTCGCGGACCGTGGCGATCCGATCTGATTACCGGCCTTCGGAGTAGCGTTGAATGGCCGAAGGCGTGGATGGACAATTGCTGAACCCCTTGGAGTTCGCCAAGGATATCTTGCGCGTAGAGTTATGGAGCAAACAAGAGGAGGTGCTTTCCGCGCTGTTTGAAAACCGGCGGGTGGCGGTTAAGTCGGGCAACGGACTGGGGAAAGGATACTGCGCCGCCGTAGCAGTCTTGTGGTTCCTTTATTGCCACGATCCCGCCATCGTACTCAGCACCGCCCCAACCTTTCGCCAAGTCCGGCACGTATTGTGGCGGCAGATCCGCCGTTTGTACCGCCGGGCGCCGGACGTTCTGGGCGGCAAGATCTTGGACACTCGGTGGGAGCTTGCCGATGACCGCTACGCCATCGGCCTGTCCGCCGACACTGCCGACCAATTCCAGGGCTTCCACAGCCCCAACATGCTCATCGTTGTTGATGAAGCCGAGGGTTTGAGCGACGAGATTTACGAGGCCGTGGAAGCGGTGATGACCTCGGCATCACCTCGTCTGTTGCTTATCGGTAATCCCACCACTGTCACCGGGGCCTTCCGCCCGGCCTTTTACCAAGAACGGCGCCTCTATTACACGGTCACTATCTCCGCGCTGGACAGCCCCAACGTAACGTCTAACAAGGTGGTGGTCCCGGGACTGACCACCGCCGAATGGGTTGAAGAGCGCCGGGAGACCTGGGGTGAAAACAATCCTATCTTCTTGGCCCGGGTTCTGGGGGAATTCCCTGATCAGGCGGAGGATACCCTCATCAAGCTGTCCGACATTGAGGCCGCCGTCGAAGACCAAGTTCCTGCCACCGATGAAGATCAGCCGGATGAAGCCGAGGACACCGTTCTAGCGGTAGACGTGGCCCGCTTCGGCTCCGACCGCAGTGTCATCCTTAGGCGGCGGGGCAACCGAGTGGAGGATATCCAGACTTTCCAAAAACTGGACACCATGCAATTGGCGGGCTGGGTGGTGGCGGCGATCAAGGAGTGCCACCCCGACCGCATGTACATCGACGAGATCGGCGTGGGAGCCGGCGTCGTGGACCGGCTCCGCGAGCAAGGATACAACGTGCGCGGCATCAACGTGGCCCGGCGGGCCCGGCACGAAGGTATTTTTACCAACACCCGGGCCGAGGGCTACTGGAGGTTAAGCGAGTTGTTCGCCTCCGGGCAGATCAAGATTCCCCGGGACAGCCAGTTGATGGGAGAACTGGCCGCGTTGCGCTACAGCTACGATAGCCATGGCAGAATATATCTCGAAAGCAAGGAAGCCATGCGCGGCCGCGGCCTCCCTTCGCCCGACAAGGCCGACGCGCTGATGCTGGCCTTCGTCGAACAGGATCACCACACCAGACTGTGGACTTGAAATTCCGCTGCTTCCCATTTTGATTAACACGTCACCAAAGCCGTTCGTGGTACGCCTGTTCTACCACCGCCCCTGCGGCCGTCAACATACCCTAAGTGAACGGTTGCTCCCACGGCTGATCGCAAACCTCGGTGCTAGGAGGATATCAATATGACCTTCAGATCTATACTCTCGGCATCCTTGCCCGCCTTGGGGCAGGTGTACCGGCGTTTCAAAGACAGCTTCCCCGCCGTCCCTTTGGGGCGAACGTTCCGGTTCGGCGGTCAGAGCATCTCCACATTGTTACAAAGCCACTCCATCCGGCAGCGGGCCAACCGGGCATCAGCCACCGATCTAGACTGGATGGATGGAGTGGTTGGACGGAACGGCGGCTGGGCCAGGACCGAATACGGTGATTACTATGTCAAGGCAGTTTCCGTTTACGCCGCGGTAAAACTGCGGGCTGAGGCGTTGACTCGCCCACCTCTCGTCGTCCATCGAAAGACACCGGAAGGTCTGAGCTTGCCTGTGGGATCGTCCCACCCTTTACAACAGGTTCTGGACCAGGTGAATCCGTGGTTCACTAGGGGCGACCTATGGCGGGCTACGGAGATCTACCTTAACCTGTGGGGCTCAGCTTTCTGGGCGCTGGAACGGGACGAACATGGCCGGTGGCAGATATGGCCGCTACGGCCCGACCGGGTGAACATAATTCCGGATAAGGAACAATACATAAAGGGGTTTGTGTATACGGGCCGGAACGGACCGGTTGCCTACACCACTAACGAGATACTGTGGCTCCGTTACTTTAACCCTCTGGAAGAGTACGCCGGGCTGTCTCCCCTAGCCCCAGCCCGGATGTCTGTCGACATGGGGCTGGAAGGTCTCAGATCTAACCGCAACTTCCTCCGGAATTCGGCCCGGCCGGACTTTGTGCTGCTCACCAACGACAGCATGACCGATATGGAGATCGAAGAGTTCTACAACCGCTGGGAAGCCCGGCACCGGGGCCCTGGCAACGCCAACAGGCCGGCCATCGCCAGCTTCGTTCGTGACATCAAAACCCTGGGATTCAGCCATCGTGACATGGACTTCATACAAGGACTTCGATGGAGCCTTGAGGAAGTCAGCCGGGTTTACGGTGTGCCCAAGCCTTTACTATCCGACCTTGAGCGGGCAACTTTCTCCAACATCAACGCCTCCGAGCGGATCTTCTGGCGAAACACGATGCTGCCCGAGCTCGGATTCTTGGAAGAGCAGCTCAACCGGATGCTATTGCCCCGATTCGGCTATCCCGATCTGGAAGTCAAGTTCGACATCAGTAGCATTGAGGCCCCGCGGGAAGACGAAAACAGCCGCGTGTCCCGGGAGGCCCAACTTTTGGACCGTGGAGTATTAACCATCAACGAAGTGCGCCGGTCTCGAAGCCTCCCCGACGTTCCCTGGGGCGATACCTGGGCCAAAGCCCCTCCAGGCGCCCGCCAACCCGTTCTGCCGGAGGAACCCAAAGGCCATTCCCAACCTCTATCGGCGCCAAACGGCGTTAACGGCGCGCCATTTCATCAATAGACGCCGGTCGAGAGCCATCGGCCACTACAGCCACTTATCGAACCATCCAAGCGTCCGGGCCAGGTACTCTTCCCGCATCTTGGGGTGGCCCACCCGGAGAAATAGGTGGGAACAGTCGGGAAATCGCACGAACTCCACCTCTTTTCCCAGTCGCTTGAGCACCGTGAAATATTCCTCACTCTGGCTGATGGGGCAACGGTTGTCGGCTTCACCATGCAGCAGTAGCAAGGGCGCGGACACGTTACCCGCATAGGTGATGGGCGAATGTTTGATAAGCTCATCCGCGGCGTCGGCCATCGATCCTCCCCACTGTACTTCGCCGAAGCTGATACCAATGTCGGAAGTACCGTACATGCTGAACAGGTCGGTGCAAGGCGCACCGGCCACCGCCGCTTGGAAATGCTGGTTGTGGCCCACGGTCCAACTGGTCATGAAGCCACCGTAGCTGTAGCCATGGATACCCAGCCGGTTGCTGTCGACATACGGCCTGTCGACCACCAAGTCCACTGCGGCCATCAGGTCCAGATAGTCTTCCCCGCCCCAATCTTGCAACACGGCTTTCATGAAGTCGTCGCCGTAGGTGGAGGAGCCTCTGGGGTTCACCGCCAGCACCAAGTAACCCGCCGTGGCCAGGACCTGCTGTACTGCGTTGAAAGAGTCGTAGAACGCCCCGTTGGGTCCGCCGTGAACGTCCAGCAATAGAGGATATTGCCGGGTAGTTTGGAAATCCGGCGGGAACCAAAGGCGGCATTCGATACCAAATCCGGCTCTTTCGAATGTAAATTTCTCCATGTACGCCGTAGGATGCTCATCCAGATACTCATGGTTGATTCCGGTCAGCTTTGCTTCCACTCCAGACGCAACTTCAATCTGGAATAGGTCGCCAGGGGAGCCGGGAGTTGACGAAAGTACAACAGCCTGGCCCGCCTTCTGGTCCAGGGTCAAAGCGGTACTCTGGCAACCGCCTCCGGCCACCGTGCGGACCGGCCCACCACCCACGGGAATTTCAAACAGAAATGATTCCCCCTGCTTGTCTCCCAAGAGGAGGATGCGGCCGTCCTCGGTCCAGGCGAGCTCCGGAGGTTGATTGATGGAGGGAAACCCCAAGTAAGGCTTGATGGAATCGTCCGTCAGGCGTTCAGGACTTTTGCCGGGCTCCAGAACGTACAGCCAGGCCTGCCAGGCCACCAAACCGTCGGGGTCTTCGGTTGCTAACACGGCCATCCGGTCCCCGCCGGGCGACCAGGTAACGGCGCCCACGCCGGACAATCCCTCAGACCGTAGCTCGGCCTCCCCACCGCCGGCCGCGACGACGTACAACTCGATCAACGCCCGAAAGTCCCGGTCGTCCCGCCTCCCAGACAAAAAGGCTATGCTGGCCCCATCGGGAGACCATTTGGGGGACAGATCGTCCCAATCGCCATCGGTGATCTGCCGCAGATTATCGCCGTCGGCATCGACGATGAACAAGTGATGATGGGCGTCGCCTCGCCAGCCCACGGTATCGTAGCGGTAACGGATACGGCGCACCACTCTGGTTTTAGGAATAGAGCCGGTATCCTCGTCGGATGCTTCCGGGTCGACATCGGCGCAGATAACCAATCGCTGCCCGTTGGGAGACCAGGAAAACTCGGTGACACCACCCGGTGCGTTAGTCAGAGACCGTGCCTCTCCGCCGCCGGCTTCCATCCGCCAGACTTGCCGCTTGCCCGTATCGTCTGGCCTAAGAAAAGCCAGGGTCCGGCCGTCTGGAGAAAACTTAGGCACCGTGTCCTTATTCCCCTGGGTAAACTCGCGGCTGTGCCCGCCTGGCAGATCCAACATCATGATCCGCGACCGGGCCTCCATCCCGTCCCCCTGTTCTACCCAAGACTGGGTATAGGCCAGGCGGCTCCCATCCGGAGACAAAGCCGGATCTCCCACACCCCGCAACTTGTAAACAATGTCCGGTAAAATGGGGCTACTCATGGAATCTCCTTGGTCAGCGGCAATCCAAAGAGTTGATTGGGATCTCCGCTCTGAAAGTCACGCCACAGTACTCGGATAGCATTTCGTTCGAGTTTCCGTAGAGCCCCCCTTTGGTAAAGGGGGGTTGGGGGGATTCCCCCTAACCAGCAGCGGCTATCTGCTCCCGCAGCAGCGGAATGACCTGGTCAGCGACCCGGTGGCACTCCTCCACATGGGGAAAGCCCGACAGGATGAACTCGTCCATGCCCAACTTCCAATAGGGCAGCAGCTCCCCAACGACTTGCTCCGGAGTCCCCACTATGGCAGTCCCGCAGTTGACCCGGACCTCGGACAACCCGTTCCACAGGTGCTTCCCCAGCCGGTGGTCCGGCGCTTCTTGCGCTTGGGCTCGCGCGCCCACCATCTGGGTCCCCGCAACGGCCGAATGGCGCTGGGCTTTAACCTCCGGGTCGGCATAATCGATGAGTTCGTTGGCGGCGGCCCAGGCCTCTTCTTCAGTGTCCCGAACCACCAGATGGGTACGCAGACCGAACGACGGCGAACGCTTCGTTTTTTCGAATTGGCTGCGCAATCCATCCAAGCGCCCCTTGGTAGCCTCCAACGGCTCGATCCAGCTCAGGTGCACGTCCGCCTGCCGCCCTGACAGCTCCATGGCTCTAGGCGACACACCGCCCAGATAAAACAAAGGGGAGTTCTTCCCCGGTTCCGGAGCGCAATAAGCGCCCTCCAACCGGTAGAAATCTCCTCGGTAAGTCACCGGGCCAGGTTCTTGCCACATCTTCCGACAGGCGTCGATAAACTCCTCCGCCCTCTCGTAGCGGGTATCATGACTGCTCACCTCGCCCACTCTTTCGAAGTCGTTCTGGATGCCTCCGGGCACGATGTTGATATCCAGGCGCCCGTTGGATATCTGATGGAGCGCGGCGGCCATCTGGGCGAACAAGCCCAGAGCTATGAATCCTGGCCGAACCGCCACCAGAAACCTGATCCGCTGGGTTACTGCCGCCAGCGCCGTGGCGGTTGTCCACGTCTCCGCCAGAGGGGCGTCCTCGGCGAACAAGCCATTGGCGAACCGGGTGGGAATGAGCAGGGAATAAAATCCTCGATCTTCCGCTGTCTGCACCACCTTACGCAGGTAATCGAAAGTCGGCGGACGCTCGGCCCGCCTGGTCCCGGCCCTTGCGCCGTCGCCGTCGATAGGAACGAACCAGGAAAACTTGGGTTCTGGACGCGGACTATGCTTTTCCACAGGTCGCCTCGCTGAAATATATTAGCAATGGTTGGTGAAGGATCGGTGGTTCGGGCGTGGCAACATCCTACGATTCACCAATCCCGCGGTCAAGTGCTTAGGAATCACGTCATCCGCCGGGCTGCGGCCCCGATTTATCTACGTTGGCTTCGCGACGGGCTGCCTCGAGCGCTGACTGCTCCTCTTCCTTTTGGTACCACAGAATCATGACGACTCCGGCGGCCAGTATACTCATCATATCTCCCGGTACCCAGAGCATTAGGCCGCCAAGTTGCTGGTCGGTCATGATTGACATGCCGAAGAGTTGACCGGCTTCCACGTATGCCGAGTATATCGGCGTTTCGGCAAATACCAAGGCCACGCCCAACATGGTATTAGGAATCACTATCAACCCCAAATAAAGCACCCGCAGGCCGTAATGCATCCGCGATCGGTGTGGTTTCGGGTCGATTATCAGCCAGTAGAACAAGAATCCCGAAAATGTCATGGTCAGGTGCATAAATTGGTGGACGAGTTCGTTGCGCAACGCCAGGTTCATGTTGACCGGCACCTGCCAGAGATACAAGATGCCTAGAAAAATAATCGTGGCCACCACCGGATTCGTCAAGCGGTAATATGCGCTACGGGCCAGAGAGTTGCTTACGATGGGGCGAACCACTCCTTGCAATACCCAATGTGGCAGGCCCCGCAACATGGGTGTCAGGGGCGCTCCTCCCAGTATCAGCAGCGGGGCGACCATTCGGATCAGGATGTGCTGTAGCTGATGAAAAGAGAACATGTGCTCGGCAATGGGGTCGATGGGCGACTGAAGCGCGATAAAAACGACCACCAGCCCCGAGAAGAAGGAGATCCGTTGCCAGCGGCTGATGGGGTGAGTGGGCCGATGCCAACGGGACAACCCCGTCAGGTATAGGTAGGCAGCCAAAATAAGCCCGAAGCTAGGAATGGGGTTGGTGCTCCATGCCGCCATCGGGTTTTGGCCGGCAGCCAAGCCTTCATGAGCGTGTACCGTTGATGCCCCGGCTAGGTATTGGAATCCGGCAACCACCGCCAGCCCGGTCACCAGAAATAGGCTGATTCTTATATTCATGCCCGGCGGTATTCCACTTGGAGACAAAGTGTGTTCACTCGCCGGCCTCGTCCGAACCGGCGCCGGTGTCCCGCCCGGAGTCCTCCGGCAACCCTTGGGCGGCACCTCGTTCCCTAAGCGCCTTCCGTGAGCTCCACCATAAATAAGTAGCGCCCAGAACCAGAACCATGAAGACCCCAATGAAGATAAAACTTCCGCTGGAATAGCTGCGAAGGGCTGGGATCTCCACCGGCAGTATCTCCACTTCCACTCTGCCTAGCCGGCCATCCACCTCAACCCACAGCCTCCACGTACCCGGAGCAGTCAAACTCACTTGCGCCTTGTAGAGATTCGGATCGACGGGGAAGCTAAGCGCCGTTACCCATCCCTCCTCGCCGCTCAGGGGGTGTTTCGCTCTCACTGCAACTCGCGCATCGTCGATCCCTTCACCGGTGTCGGCGTCACGGAGTGTTACCAAGATCTGGGACGACCCTACGGAGAGGGTAGATGCGAATTCTTCTACGCGGATTTCGTATCCACTAGCGGTCGTTTGAAACTGTACCGCACCGGTTTCTTGCGCGTAGGCCGACGATGGCCCCCCTACCAGTGTTGCCATGAGCAGAACGTTCATGGACACAATAATTACTAACTTCCTCAAGTTCATCGGTTTCTCACAGTCATGAATGCTCAATTTCGGCTTTGACGTCATGTCCTGCCGCCGGCTCCTAGATTATCCCGGATGCGCGATATGGTGGTCTTCAACACAACCATCTTCGGAGGCCTCTAGCTGTATGGTCACGTGGGATATGCCGAACTCCTGGGATGCGATGTTTCGTAGCCGTTCCAGGACTTGTCCGGGGTTGTTCAGGGCAGCCGCGTCGGCGGTTACATGGGCGCTCAAGGCATCGTAGCCGGTGGTTATCGACCAGGCGTGGATGTCGTGGACCCCAGTGATTCCGTCCAATTTCTCCAAACGTTGACACAATCCATGCAGGTCCAGATGGGCGGGAGTGCCTTCCATCAGCACATGAAGCACCTTCCACAATAGGCGGGCGGAACTTATCACTATCAGCAGGCCGATGACCGCTCCGAATATTGGGTCTGCCATCGCCCAACCCGTGGTTAAGATCAGCAAGCCGGCGCCAATCACCGCGATCGATCCCAGAACGTCGGAAACTACGTGCAAGAAAGCCCCTTCCACGTTCAGGCTTTCCTTGGCGGATGGCCTTAGGACCGCTGCCGCGGCCACGTTAACCACCAAGCCCACTCCACCAACTATTAACATAAGGCGGCCGTCGACGGCGGGAACGTCTAGGAAGCGCCGGTAAGCCTCGAAAAATATCCACCCGGCGATCAGCCACAATGCTAAAGCGTTGGCCAACGCGGCAAGGACCTCGGTGCGGTGCAGACCGAAAGTCCGCTCGATGGAGGCAGGTCTGCCGGCGATCCACATCGCCAGAAGCGCCAACCCAATGGCCCCGGCATCGGTGATCATGTGTCCGGCGTCTGCCAGCAAAGATAGGCTATTGGCCAGAAACCCGCCGGCCAACTCCACCACCGTATAGCCAACAGTCAGTCCCAAGGCAATGGTCAGATTCCGGCGGCTGGCGGCCCGCCCGTGGTTATTCATCAGGCCCTGGTTGTCATGTGCGGCGACGGTCACTAAACGACCTCCAAGAGGAGCCAGGAGGTTACCGTTTGCCTACTTATGCCGATGACCTCAGCATCATTTAGCCAATGCCAGAGGCGAAGGGCCGGAGACACAGAGTAGTTCATACCCCCAGGGTACCACCAAACAGGCCCAACCGGACTCGCCCGGCAGCCTAGAGTTCGAAGGTTTTCCGCCAGATCCCGGGGGAACCGGGAGCATGGGTCATCATCGGACGGATCCGGGCGGTGCTTGGGTCCGCGTCTCGCTGTGCCTCCCATTCCGGAGTAGAAGAGACGTTCTCATTCTCAAATTCGTAGACCACGGCGTACGCCGGCGATCCCCGAGTAGCCTTCCAGCGGCGGCCCCGAATCACTCCCGGCACCTTCTCGTAGTTGGGCACGTAGATCCCGCTATACCAGCGGTTCCACTCCTCTTCGTTCTCCGGCCCGATATCCATCCGACCGATCTGTAAGGCGTTGGCCATACCGCTGCCCGCTATTCCCGGCGAGAGCGTGGTGGGATGAACCATCTCGTAAGTATTGCTGATATAGTTCGTGCCGATGATGCTGGGAGAAACTCGAGATCCCCATTCCGTGCGTTTCAGACTTTTGAAATGCTCGCTTTCCATCACCGCCGCGTTTTCCAACTCATAGCAGGCCAGGTGCTTTGGACCGCTGCTGACCGCCTCGTACCGGGCTGCGTTTAATACTCCGGGCAGCGACAGCAACTCCGCCAGATGCTCGGTGTTATACCAATTATTAAAATCTTCCTCTTTGTCCGCCGGGATGTCAGCCCAGACCATCAATAATCCGGTCCCTTTTTTGTCCGCCATGACGTTCTCCTACATTCGCGCTTATTGCAATGGGGCGTTGTTTAGCATTTCTAGCGGTGCAGCGGCTGAGATTCAGCCTTCTATGCCCCACCTGATAGCTACCAAATAACGACTCTGCAAGTTCCGGCGCCATTATAGCACTCAGCTTTCCCATTCCTTGCCTCGCCGAGCTTACTCATCGCCCTAGTATTTTTTTAGCCCCCAGCTTCAAGACCACAAAACTTGGCATGGCATATCATCTCCTTCACCCCCCTATTTTCATGCCTAGATATGGTACAATTCTTGGAACCCAAATACGGGACCTGATCGACCTTCGATACCCTAAGTGAGGTGGTTGCCATGGCCACGAATATCGTGCTCTCGAACACCGAATACAAAGTGGTAGGGACCCGGCCCATCAGGCATGACGGCACCGATAAAGTGACCGGGCGCGCCAAATACGGAGCGGACTTTTCGGCGTCCGATCTCCTTCACGGCAAAGTACTGCGTAGTCCCCATGCCCACGCCAAGATTAAATCTATCGACGTCAGCAAAGCCCTGGCCTATCCCGGCGTAAAGGCAGTCATAACCGGACAAGACATGCCGATAACCAAGATGGAATCGCCGGGCCGGACCGCCAGGTTCGCCAGCGACAACGTCATGGCCCGGGAGAAGGCCCTCTATAAAGGGCATCCCGTAGCAGCCGTGGCAGCGGTCAATGCCCACGTCGCCGAATCCGCAGCCTCACTGATAAACGTGGAATACGAAGTGCTGCCTCCGTTAATGACCGTACAGCAGGCCATGAAGGATGGAGCCAAGCCGGTCCACGACGACGTTACGACCACCGAATTGGGAGAGCGAACAGACAAGGTTAGCAACGTCGCCTCTCACCTGCGCTTTGAACAGGGTGACATCGAAGCGGGGTTCGCCAAAGCCGATGTCATCGTCGAGCGCGAATTCACCACCGCTACCGTTCACCAAGGCTATATCGAACCCCAGAATGCCGCCGCCCTGTGGAACGCCGATGGCAACCTGACTGTATGGACCAGCACTCAAGGCTCCTTCACCGCCCGGGAAGCCCTGGCCGGAGTCCTAGACGTCCCGGTTTCAAGAATCAAAGTGGTGCCCATGGAGATCGGCGGCGGCTTCGGGGGTAAGATTCCCATTTACCTGGAGCCCCTGGCAGCCCTCCTCTCCCAGAAAACCGGCCAGCCGGTAAAGTTAATTATGTCCCGAGACGAAGTTTTCGAATCCACCGGCCCCACTTCTGGGACCCACATTAGAGTGAAGATGGGAGCCACGAAAGACGGCAAACTCGTCGCCGCCGATGGCTACCTAGCTTACGAAGCAGGGGCCTACCCCGGGGCGATGGTGGGGGCGGGCGCTCAGTGCATCTTTGCTCCTTATGACATCGAAAACATGAAGGTGGACGGCTACGACGTGGTGGTCAACAAGCCCAAGACCGCCGCCTACCGAGCCCCGGCCGCGCCCAACGCCGCCTTCGCCGGAGAGGCTGTCATCGACGAGATCGCTCAGAAATTGGGCATGGACCCCATCGAGTTCCGCCTGCTCAACGCCTCCAAGGAAGGCACCAGACGCGTTGACGGCCCAATCTTTCCCAAAGTTGGCAACGTAGAATGCCTGGAGGCCTCCCGGGATACCGCTCAGTACAAATCGAAACTGGAGGGCCCCAACCGTGGCCGGGGCGTTGCCTCTGGCTTCTGGTTCAACATCGGCCTCCAATCCAGTTGCTCGATCAGCGTGAACGACGACGGCACCATCACCCTTGTCGAGGGCTCCACCGACATCGGCGGCACCCGAGCCTCCATCGCCATGCAGGCCGCTGAAGTCTTGGGCATCGCCGCCGAGGACGTACACCCATCCGTCGGAGATACCGATTCCGTTGGTTATACTTTCCTAACCGGCGGCAGCCGGGTAACCTTTGCCACGGGCTGGGCCGCTCACGACTGCGCCCAGGATATCAAGAAAAAAATGATTGAGCGGGCCGCGACCATTTGGGACGTTTCGGCAGACGATGTGGAATTGGAGGATGGGGAGTTCCGCCACAAGTCCGACCCGGACCTTAAGATGACGTTCAAGGAATTATCCGGCCAGTTGAACGGCAGCGGCGGTCCCATCTCCAGCCAGGTCAGCGTAGACCCCAAGGGAGCCGGCGGTGCTTTCAGCACTCACATAGTGGACGTTGAGGTGGACCCGGAGACTGGAAAGGTGACCATTCTTGACTACACCGCCATCCAAGACGCCGGCAAGGCCATCCATCCCAGTTACGTGGAAGGACAGATGCAGGGTGGAGTGGTCCAAGGCATCGGTTGGGCCTTGAACGAAGAGTACTTCTTCAACGAGGACGGCCAGATGGCCAACTCCAGCTTCCTGGACTACCGGATGCCAACCAGCCTAGACCTACCTATGATTAGCACGGTGATCGTTGAGGTCGCCAATCCCGGCCACCCCTACGGGGTGCGTGGCGTGGGTGAGATACCAATAGTGCCTCCCATGGCCGCCATCGCCAACGCGATCCACGACGCCATCGGCGTGCGGATGAATGTGCTACCCATGTCTCCCGGCGCCGTCCTGGAAGCTATCTGGGAAAAAGAAGGCGCACAGGCGGCCGACTAAACTCTCGCGGTTCAAAGGCCGGGTCCTAATAACATGGGGCCCGGCCTTTTTGTGTTCTGAAGCAATCTTTATGGAGGAAACCGAAATGGCCAGAGTCCCTTTCGCCACAAGAGAGAACATGACCCCGTCAGGCCAAAAGATCTGGGACGAGATAGAATCCAGCCGCGGTGGCGTCGCCAGGAACTACGCCGCTTTGTTGACCAACCCTGAAGCCGCCGACGCTTTGGCCGGCTTGGGCGGCTACGCCCGATATGTAACGCCTCTTGACCTAAGAGTGAAAACGCTTGCCATCCTCACCGCCGCCCGGGAGGCCCACGGCCACTACGTTTGGACCGTCAATCAGCGGGGCGCGAAGGAAGCGGGCATCAGCGACGACATCGTCAGCGCCATCCACGAGTTCCGCGCACCCGTCGGCTTGGACGCTAAGGACGCCGTGGTAGTTCAGTTCGTCTTGGAACTACTGCGTCAGCACCGAGTTTCCGACGCCACCTTCGAAGCCTTGCGGTCCCAAGTCGGCGACGCCGGGGTGGTAGACGTTCTAGTAGTTTCCGGCTACTACCATACTCTTGCCCACGCCTTGCAGGCCCTTGAGGTGGAACTCCCCGAAGGAACGTCATCGGCGCTAACCTACCAAACGGGAAAAGCCCCCGGAGATTAGCTCCCGTTTAACCGGGGCGATAAATCCCTTCCCCTCGATGGGGGAAGGTTAGGATGGGGGTGCCCGGCCCTCCCAAGGCACCACAATCCCGCGACGCGAGTTAAACTGATAGCTGGAAATAATCGGAAAAAGCCAAAAAAGGAGCGGCCGGCCTCGATAAATCGAAGGGGGTCGCTGAAGGAGCGGCCCACAACCGGTCGCTGAAGTCTGAATACTAATGCCTCGGGCCCGTCAGGTCAACAGATGGAACAACCGACGACAACCTCAGCCCGACTGATTCTCCGGCCCTTCACCCTAGCCGACGCACCTGACGTCCATCGAATGGCCGGGGACCGGGACATCGCGTCGACCACACTCCTGATCCCTCATCTCTACGAAGATGGGATGGCGGAGGAGTGGATAGGAACTCATCAAGGCCAATTCGATCGTGGTGAACAGATTAACTTCGCCATCGCCCTCAGGGCTGACGGCTCCCTCGTTGGCAACATTACCCTCAGAACCAACCAGTCCGACGAACATGGAGAGCTAGGGTACTGGATCGGAAAGCCCTTTTGGAACATGGGCTATGCCACCGAAGCCACTCAGGCGGGCATAAAATATGGCTTTGAGGTTCTGGGCCTGCAACGTATTTTCGCGGGCCATTTTACCCGCAACCCGGCTTCCGGGCGGGTGATGCAAAAGTCGGGGATGACCTATGAGGGTTGTTTTAGGAAGCACCACAAAAAGTGGGGCGACTTTGAGGACATTATGTATTACGGGATAATCCGTGGCGACTACGACTCCCAGACCCGCGTCACCTTATAGCGGCGCACCGGCTTCCGAGGCTTGGCGGCGGCGGCCTATTAGAAATACCCCCGCCCCCAATATGGTAATCACGGCGCCCAGCCAAAATACGTCCCGGTATGCGAGCACGAAGGCCCTGGCCTGGCCGTCCGCTGCCTCCAAACCGTTGCCTCCCAGGACCCCCAGATGGTAGTCGATGCTCAACGCGAAAAGTCCGCCGGTTACCGCCACCGAGAGCACAGTGCCCATGGCTTGGGCTAGGGATAACGCGGCCCCGGCGGTGCCGAACCGGTCTGCCGGAACACTGCTCATCATCAACGTGAACGCCGCCGCCTGAAATAGCCCTGTCCCCGCGCCAACCAGGGCGATGCGCAATCCCACTTGCGCCAAACTAGATTGGGCGTCCAAGAACCCCATCAGTAGCAACCCTCCGGAAAGGACGGTCAGTCCTATCGTCCCAATAACGGTCGTCCCGGCCCGGTCGCACAGCCAACCGCCGGTGGAGGAAAACACGGTATTGGCCGCGGCCATTACCGCCAGCATCACTCCTAAAATAAAAGCGCCGTAACCCAAGCTCTCTACGACATAGAAGGGGAAAATAAACCATATGACGAACGCGCCAAAATGAGACAGGAACATGGCCATGCTCGAGACCACAACCCCCCGCGCTCGAACCAGTGCGCCAGGAATGATCGGCCAGGCGGCCCGTTTTTCGATCCACAAGAAAGCCGCGAAGAACAGGGGAGCAAACGCCAATAACGCCATCACTACCGGCGATGTCCAGCCTATCGAGCGCCCCAACCTCAACCCGATCATCAGACACAGCATGACACCGAACAAGGTGAGCGCCCCCGTGGCGTCAAAGGACTGGCGCGAGGCTGAACTCTCGCTCCGTTTTAGGCAAATAACGCCTAGAAGCAAGGCCAACAACGCGAAAGGCACACGCCCCAGGAAAACCGCCTGCCATCCGAACCACCCCACCAGCAGACCGGCGCCCAAGGTTCCCGCCAGCATCCCCAACGCTTGACTCCCGGTCGTCAAGCCCATGCTCAACCCGCGTCGGGACATCGGGAATAATCGGGCGGCGATGGCCGGCGACGCCGCAAATAGACAGCCGGTACCCAGGGCCTGAAGCACTCGGAATCCCACCGCTATCCCAAAGTTGGGTGACAGGGCGATACAAATCATGGCCGCCAGATAGGCGGCCGCGCCCAGCAGATAAACTTGGCGAAGGCCGAACCGGTCGGCAAAGCTGCCTGCGCCCAATACCAATCCGGCCCTGGTCGCGATGAATACGATGATGATCCACTGTACGGTCTGGTAGTCGGTGCCAAACTCCCTGGTGATTAACGGGAGGGCCACGTTTACCGCTATGTCCAGGGACGTCAAAAACATTCCCAGCCCGGCAGCCAATCCTGTCATCCGGCCGCCCCACGTGTTCCAATCAGCGGATGTCTCATCACCAAGCGGTTTGCCGGTCTCAGTCGACATGGTTACCGATTGTACGCCTTGTAGCAGATTTTACGAACGCCGCTTTTCGCCCAATTTGCTGATCGCACGAAAACAAAAGATCAACGGAATCTATGGCAGACAAACAAGGCTCAGGCGCAATGAAATAGCGGGATGGTGACAGCAGGGATTTGGTGGGGCGATCGGGGTGTGATCGGCGGCTTGGGGATTAAACCATGAACACGGGGTTGGCATCCCGGTTAATCCGGCTCTCTTCCGCCAGCCCCTTGCGAAGGTACTTGGGCAAAGAGAACATGTTCCGGTGGGTTTCCCCATCATAGAATCCCAGCTCTTTTGTAACCCGCTCCGCGATCCGTGTGTCCACCTGATCGTTGTCGAGTTGGTCCAGAGGTGAGTCCGATGCCAATATCATTCCCCACATGGTTTGGAAAGCCGGCACGTGGACATGGGAGGGAATCACCCGGTCGAACACACCCTCTAATGTATTGTGTATGGTCGTGAAACATTCCTGGTAGCTAAGCAGCCCGGCTGGACCGGACTGGGTGACCATGATCCCACCAGGGTTCAACCGGGACTTAGCGATCTGGTAGTACTCTTCTGTGTAAAGTTTGTAGGCCGTCCCGCCTTCCAGTGGGTCGACCAGATCCATGATCATTACGTCGAAGCTTTCCTGAGTGTTCTCCAAGAATGCCCTGGCGTCCTCGTGACGGAGATCAAGCCGTGGGTCGTCAAAACTACCCTGATGGTGGTGCGGCAAAAACCGCCGGCATAGCTCCACAACTTCCTGATCCAAGTCCAACATAACCACCCGCTCGACCGAACGGTGGGCCAGGATTTCCCGCAACGTTCCCCCCTCGCCTCCGCCCCCGATGAAAATCGTGCGCGGCCCCGGGTGGAAACACATGGCGGGATGGACGAGAGCTTCGTGATAAACGAATTCGTCTCGTTCGGTAGACTGGGTTTTTCCATCCAACACCAGGCTACGGCCGAAGGTCTCGGATTCAAGCACCTCGACCTGCTGGTAGGCAGTATGTCCCGAATGAAGAACTTCCCGCACCTGAAGCATCACTGTCAGGTCCGGGAAAATTGTCTCCAGATACCATTTTCCGGATAAACCCATACCCCTCGGTTGGTCTGCTAACTTACGGCCGTGGTGGGCACCATACCCCTCTGAATCTCCGTTATATCCGGGTCCTTGGATTCCAGCTGCGCAGCCAGCAACTCCGCTGCTTCCTTGGGTTCGAAAGATGAGCCGCATGCAAAGATATCTGCCGCGGCGTATCCGTACTCCGGCCAAGTGTGTATGGAGATGTGTGACTCTGCGATAGCCAGGATCCCAGTGACGCCTTGGGGGCTGAAGTGGTGGAACGATTCGCCGACAACATGAGCGCCGACCTTGCGAGCTGTCAGGTGCATCGCCTCGCGGATGTAATCGAGGTCGTTCAGTAGAACTGGGTTACAGTCTTTGAGTTCCAGCAAGAGATGAAGTCCTAGTACATTCAATCACCTGCCCTCCTAATCTTGGGATAGCCTAATTTCGGCAACAGCTAATTCTATATGTAACGCCTGTTGTAATCAAGACCTGCTACAGGTAACAAGTAGCGGGCACAGAAATTCAGCTTACTTCTCTCTGGGCTAGCCAATTTTTCACCCTCAATATCACCCACTTGAGGTGATTACCTAATCGTATTTTTGCCGCACAATGTAGCTGGGTGCCCCGGGCATTGCCCAGCACACAGCTTCAGGCAGCCGTGGGGCAGGAGGACCACAGACATGCGCGTCAAGTTGCGCCTGAGAGCAGGCGCGGGACAAATGCGTATCGGGTTTTCGCGTTTCTTGAAACGGGGGACGCGGGGCTTTACCTTGGTCGAACTGTTGGCTGTTATGGCCATCATCGGAATTTTGTCCGGAATGGTCGCTGGAGCCGTGACGGGTCTTGGAACCAGCGGGCTAAACGCCCAGATAGTTAGCGACACCAAGGTCATTGAAACGGCCGCCGACCGTTTCTTGAACGCTTCATTCCCCGAAACCTACCCGGTCGAATCTTTGCCCGAGGGCGAAGAGGACTTAGGAGTGCGTGGAATCGATTTTGACGCCCGGTTGCCCCAAGACCCCAGCAAGCACTTCACGCCAGACTTTCTGAAGGATATACCTGACTCGGCAGCTCTGGTGAACTACCGGATCGAATTGACTAACGGCAGAATCTTCCCCGCCGATGACGCTGCCGCTTTCGCCCCGCCGGCGAACAGCAGGCTGGACATCAACTTGAGCGACCGGACTCCTTTGGGTAACCCGGATGTGTTGTTCCGCTTGAAGATGTCGGCAAGCCGGGCGGCGATTGAAACTTTGCAAACGCATATCCCCGCCGGCGTGATATTCGGCGGCCAGACTCTAGCCGCCGGTGCGGTAGTAGGCACCCTGGAAATCACCTTCGCCGTTGATAATCCTTGGAGATCTGGCCACGAAATCAGTGTCGACGCCGATGTTGTAGCCACCGGAAGGGCCCACGAATGGGAAATAGTGCCGGACTACACCTCGGCCACGAGCGATGCCGATAACAGCCCGGTCACCGGCATAAAGGAAGGCGTGACCACACTAACCCATACCATCAAAATCGAATCCGCCAACGTGGATATTCCTGGAACGCTGACCTTAAAGATGGACCGAACTGGCATCAGCAAAGCCCACAATGAAACTACCGAAACCTGGGACCTGTAGGCGTTCAGCGATAATGGGACACTTTTAAGGGGAGAAAAACATGAGAGTGGTGGTGGGTTTGGACTCCTGGTGTTGGGTATAGATCATCCACATCAAGAAAGGAGCCAGAAGTGTCTCAGAACAACATCGATCAAGGCCAAGCCGCAGAGACCCCGACTCAAGAGACCA
>ENA-ORDI01000005-ORDI01000005.1-marine-metagenome-genome-assembly--contig:-NODE-5-length-143777-cov-8.003236_pt1 | contig 143777 bp, 139 predicted proteins | sample MGYA00248628_ERZ508525 | MGnify/ENA primary metagenome ERZ508525 (study PRJEB26195, sample SAMN05422138) | marine metagenome | isolation source: East of Porto Seguro, South Atlantic Ocean | place... | reverse complement strand
GATGACAAAACCACGGCGGCAGTCGCGACGGCAACACCGGAGCCCTCCCCAATAGCCACGGTTGCTCCCATACCCATCGTCGTGGAAGATCCAACCGCCACACCCAAGCCACTTACTTTTCCGGAGCCGACTCCAACGATAGCCCGGGCGCCAACCGTAGCGCCAGCGCCGACGACGCCTCCGACAACCGCGCCAATGCCCACGGCAGCGCCGACAGCGACCGCCGTGCCACCTCCCGCGCCTACGTCAACCCCAGCTCCAACTCCCACGCCCGTCCCCATTGCCACGCCAATTCCTACCGCGACGCCCATCCCTACACCGACCTTCCCGCCAAGACCCACACCGTCGCCGACACCGCTGGGTGGCAACGTGCGATTCGGCAACCCCAGTGACATTGCCGTGGATAGCGAAAACAGATGGCTGTTCACGGTTAACGCGGTGGACAACCAAGTGCGGCGGTTCGACAGCAAGGGCCGGCTCATCAATACCTGGGGCAGCAGGGGCGGCGGAGACGACGAGTTTCGCCAGCCCAGCAACATAGCGATCAACGTGAACGACGGCTGGGTGTACGTAGTCGATGCCGGGAACCAAAGGATCCTACGGTTCAATGTCCGAGGTGAATTCCTTAACAGCTGGGGCGGCTGGGGTGTTGGCAACGGCCAGTTCAACGAGCCCGGTCAGATTCTATTCGACACAGTGAACGAGTGGATCTACGTTGTCGACAAGGCGAATCACCGGATCCAACGATTCACTTCGAAAGGTGGATACCTGGGTAAATGGGGCATGGAGGGCCCCGCCATTGGTTCGTTCCAAGAGCCGGCGGAATTAGCCTTGGACCAAAATAGGGGATGGCTATACGTCGTGGACACCGGGAACGATCGGATTCAATGGTTCGATTTTAAGGGCAGGGCTTTCGGCGAAAAGGGGGGCCGGGGCAGCGCCAACGAACAGTTCAACCGGCCCACCGCCATCGCCGTGGATAAGGTAAACAACTGGATCTACGTTGTCGACCAGGGTAATCACCGGATCCAAAAGTTCGACTCTCGTCTCCGGTTCCTGTTGTCCTGGGGGTCGAAAGGCAGCGCAGAAGGACAGTTCGAAACGCCGGGCGACATCGCCATCGAACCGGGCGGCAATTGGATCTACGTTCTAGACAAAGGAAATCGGCGGGTCCAACGATTCGGATCCAGGGGTGAATTCTCCAGAGAGTGGGGCATACAGGGTGACGCGACAGGAGAATTCCAGGCGCCCAGCACAATCGTGATCGACGACTCAGGATTCATTTACATAGGAGACATAGAAGGCCGTCGCGTACAGAAATTCGACGACCGGGGCAACTTCCAGTGGGAAGCGGATACCACCGTTCCTGACGGCGGCTAAGGCGTTCGTCCCATCGCCTGCGCCGCCGGGCTGGCGACTGGCCTATTTCAATTCCACCACCGTCACTCCGTCGCCGCCGCTTCCGTCTCCCGGAGCTATGCTTCCGGCCAAGGAATGCCTGGTCAGGTATTCCCGAATGGACCGGCGAAGCACGCCGGTCCCCTTGCCGTGAATGATTCGTACCGCTTCCACGCCCCCCAGAGCAGCATTGTTCAGCAAGTCATCCACCTTGGATAGGGCCTCATCCACCCGCAGGCCGCGCAGGTCAACCTCGGTATTGAGCTGGCGTATTGAGGGGCGGTTGAAGTAAACGCCCTGGCGCGCGGCGGGTTCGTGGCCTGCTGCCGGACGCTCCAACTGATATGACGGAATCTTGGCCCGCATGGTCCCCAACAAAACCTCTACCTGCCCCTCGTCGTCAGGCGAGGAGATCACCTCCACCGGGCGTGGAATTCCCCGTATAAATACCCTGTCACCGCTGCCAAGCTTCTCCTGCCAGGGAGTCCGTTTTACCTCGATCGGTTGCCAGTGAACAGACCGGACCTCCCGTGCCGCTTCTTGTAACTGGGACCGTTGCTCTTGTAGCGCCGAGCGTGCTTCGGGTTGGTCCAAGGCCCGTTCAGCTCGTTGAAGCCGCTGCAACAGGTCCGCGATCCGCTCTTGCAATTCCTGCCGTGACTCCTCTAGCATCTCTGCCTTGGTAGCTTCAACAGCCGCTAAGCTTGATTCCGTCTCGGCCAGGTTTTGGCGTGACTGGGCCATGGCGGCTTCCGCATCTTGGCGCAGTTGCTCCACTACTCGACGTTCTTCCTGCAGTTCCCCCAGCAGGCTCTCGGTGTCTCGCTCCACCGGAGACATGGACGTCCGCGCCTGTTCAATAACTTCCGGCGGCAACCCTAACCGGGCAGCGATGGTCAAGGCGTAACTGCGGCCCGGCAGGCCAAGGGTCAGTCGGTAGGTGGGTCCCAGGGTCTGCGGGTCCAGGTCAACGCTGGCGTTGATCATGCCCGGGGTTTCTTGGACGTACCTCGCCACTCCTCGGTGATGGGTGGTGGCGACCACCCATGGCCCCAGGCTCTGAAAGTGACTCAATATGGCGGTGGCTAGGGCTGAACCTTCCTCAGGGTCAGTGCTGGTGCCCAACTCGTCCACCAACACCAGGGAGTTGCCCGTGGCCTGGCCCATGATGGACAACAGGTTCTGGACATGGGAGCTGAATGTCGATAGGGCCTGTTCGATGCTCTGTTGATCGCCGATATCGGCGTAGACTCCATCCAGCAAAGGAAAGTGAGCCTCTTCGGCGGGAACGTGAAGTCCGGCGTGAGCCATCAAGGCCAACAACCCCACCGTTTTTAGGGTAACCGTCTTGCCTCCGGCGTTGGGACCGGTGATCAACATAACGGTAAACTCGGCGCCCAGGTCCAGACTCACCGGAACTACGTCGCCCGTAAGCAGGGGATGCCGCGCTCCCGTTAGCCGCAGGTTGCGATCTTGGCCCTCTTGGCCGGTGACCCAAGGCTGAGTTGCCTTCAACGATATGGAGTAGCGCCCCTTGGCCATGCTCAGGTCCAACCTGCCCAGCAGATCCAGTGTCAACAAAAGGTCCTCTCCGGCTTGGCCGACCATGCCGGAGAGTTGCCGCAGGACCCGTTCCACTTCCCGGTCCTCGGCCAGCCTGGCCTCCCGCCACCGATTGCCCTGTTCCACGGCGGCCATCGGTTCGATGAAGACCGTGGCTCCGCTGTCGGAAACGTCGTGGACGATGCCGGCCACCCGGGGCCGCATCTCCGCCTTGATCAACAGCACTAACCGGCCGTTGCGCTGGGTGATGATGGGCTCTTGCACCAACTCCTGACGCTGGAAACGGCGCAAACTGCGTTCCATCACCTCGTTCAAGTTTTGTTGGATGCGCCGGGATTCGTGGCGTAGATCCCTGAGCGTGGGGCTCGCATCGTCCAAGACCTCCCCGGCCGGACTGATCGCCGCGCCGATGGCCCGTTGCAGGGAAGAGTGGTCGGGAATATTCTCCGCATAGGAAGATAGCAGGGGGAGCTCTTCGTGGCGGGAGAGGTTCGCCCGGTCGTACCCCGCTGCCCTCACCAAATCATGGATGGGGTAAAGCTCGCCACCCCGCAGTAATCCGCCCAACAACGCCCGTTGGACGTACTCTTGAAAGTCTTCCTGGGGTCCGAATTCCAGGGAGCCCCCCTGCTCAAGAAATTGACGCGATTCGGTGGTCTCTTGCTGGCGGGTAGCAATCTCCAAGAGGTCTCGGTCCGGCGCCAGGTTGCGGGCGGCGTCCTGACCCATAAGCGTGCGAGCGTAGGAAGCCACTTGTTGGCGAATCTGGTTGAACTCCAGAAGCTCTACAGACTGGGAGAATCCACCCAGCACGTGGGACTGATCAGCCGAGTCCTGTGTCAGGTCGTCTAATACCATACTTCCGTGAATATATCCTATAGTTCTGACGATTTAAGGTGATTTTAAGTGGCTTTTACCACTGAAACTGGTAGATTCGGCTTTCGTGCAAGAGCCTCCCAACTTGGTCCAGCGTATCACGTTTTGGGTCCCTGATGTTCAGGCGCCGGCCCAACGTGATGGAACGGAATCTCTCCATATAAGTACAGATCTTCAGGAAACCGTTGAGGGTAAATCTCTCGCCGCCCAGGAACATGTAGTCCAAGTCGCCGGCGATCGAAGTGAACTGACTATGGACCGCTTCGCAAGTCTTCTCGTACATCAGCTTCATCTGGCCTTCGCGGATGCGCTGGAACCTTAGCTGGGAGGTGCCCCCGGCGTGGTGCCTTCCTTTCACGTACCGGGCATCGGTTTTGGAGGATATTAGCTTTTCCCCCCGATACACCGCCACCGATGAACGTCCCAAGCGCAACAACACCACGCCCAGGGTAAATTCAGACTTCAAAAGCAGCAACAATGTGGAGAAGTCCCAGCTAGAAAAAAAGAGGCTCTCCGGCAGAGGGAATGGCGGGGCTACCACCAGGCACTGGTCCCCGGAGCGCAGGACGGCCAGCCCGGTTCCGGAATCCAAGATCGAATCGTTCAGCTTGGTTAATCGCTCCCGCCAGTCTTGCCCGGTTGCGCCTAGGGATTCCAAGAACTCCTGACCCTCGCCGGGCCTCAGATACAGCGTCGACGCCGGTTCTCCCGTCTCGGGAGCGCTTTCAACCAACAGCCGTTCCAGCGCGGCTTTGCCTATGGTCCGTCCGGTCCCGGCTTTGGTTGTTGGAACCCCGCCTTGTGTCATGATTCGGGCCTTCTCCGGTAGGGTAATCGGAAGCTCTTTACCAGTATACGATTCGGTGCATCAAGAGTCTCGCTTAGCACGGCCATATACCGGGGGATGCGGCACGTATTCAACCCCGTTTGCCCGCCAATAGCGTTTTTGCTACACTAGGCCGGTAAATCCGACCCTTCGGCGGACCGGCAACATTTTGCCAGGGGAAGGAACTAGATAACCGCAAGAGGAGTCGCCATGATTTACGAAGTCAGGACCTACACTTTGAAACCCGGATCGGTTGCAAAATTCGAGGAAAATTTCGGCAAGGCCTTACCCGCCAGGCAGAAGTATTCCAAGCTGGGCGCCTTCTGGCACACCGAGATCGGTCCGCTGAACCAAGTGATTCACGTATGGCCTTATGAGAGCGTGGAAGAGCGTAACGACGTTCGCGCCGACGCCGCCAAGGACCCCGAATGGCCCCCGTCCAACCCCTCGGACATGTACGTGTCCCAGGAGTCGGAGATCTGGCATCCCGCTCCATTCATGCGTCCCTTGGGCGAAGACCAAGCCTTGGGCAGCATCTATGAGATGCGGACCTATACCTACCAGACCGGCACCATGGGCAAAGTGCTGGAGCTTTGGGCCGCCGCGATCCCCCATCGGGAAGAGCACTCTCCCCTGGCCTTGGGCATGACCAGCGAACTGGGCGGCCTCAACAAGTGGATGCACGTTTGGCCTTACAAGTCCCTGGGAGACCGCGACAAAATCCGCGCCGAGGCTGGCAAGTCGCCCCATTGGCCGCCGCCTACCCGGGAGTTCTTGGTCAACCAACAGAACAAGATTCTGGCGCCGGCGTCGTTCTCGCCATTGCACTAACCTCCCATCTCACCAGCGATATGGTGGGAGGCGGGTCTAGCTAAAGGACTGAGAGAATCCCCCAGCCCCCACTCCGGGGGGAAGGGGATTCTAAATTTTCCGATACCACATGCGAACGGAGTGCGATGGAATCCCAATCGGCGGAAGTTGAAGCGGTCAAAGCAGCCAACCAACGGTTCTACGACGCCTTCGGCGCTCTGGACATCGGGCAGATGGAAGAGATCTGTGATACGTCCGGCGATTCCCTATGCGTGCATCCCGGCTGGGAGCCATTGATCGGCTGGGATAACATACGAGCCAGTTGGGCGGGCATCTTCGACAACACCATGCTGATGCACTTCAACATTCGCTACGTGAATGTGGCGGTGCACGGCGACGCGGCCTGGGTGACCTGCGTGGAGCACATCTCCAGCGTCTTGCAGGGCCGGGCCAGCAACTTCGGCGTGCTGGCTACCAACATCTTCGTCCGGACCCCTCAGGGTTGGAAACTTTCCGCCCACCACGCCTCTTCAGGCATGTAACCCCCCGCGATTCCACCAAATAACCATCCCCGCAACCCATTAGCGAAAGGAACCTTAGCATGGCCTCAGAAACCCCCAACATGACCAAGACGGAAAAGAATCTGTGAAGCGCCATCGTCGATGAGGCCTTGGCCTACCTGAAGTACAACGCTTATGCCCACCGCGCGCTGGAAGAAGGGCTTCCTGAGATCGCCCAAGTCTTCCAGGAAGTCGCCGGAGCCGAGACCATTCACGGCCTCAACCACCTCCGGGTTTCCGGAGACATCAAGAGCACTCTGGAGAACCTGCGCACGGTCACTGAAGGCGAGTCCAAAGAGTTCAGCACCATGTATCCCCGGATGATCCGGGACGCTCAGGACGAAGGCCGCAAGGACGCCGCGGATTCCTTCTCCTTGGCCATGGAGCGGGAGCGGCATCACCTGGAGGTATTTACCCAGGCCCTGGACCAGTTGGAAGCCAGACGAACCGTCGCCGTTGCCCCACCGTCGCCGGCGACAGAAACAACGGCAGAAGCCGTAGAAGACACCCTAGGCCGGGAACGGGCCGAGTTCGCTCCAGTAGCCGCGAATGACCTGGATACCTTCGTCAACGCCACCATCGAGCTGGACCGGGAGAGATGGCGGGTCGCCTCGTTGGGCCGGATCCGAGAGGTTGTCTTCGGCGCCCAAGACGGAATTCTCAGCACCGTGGCCTTGGTAACCTCGGTGGCCGTGGCTCTGGACAGTCAAACCGCAGTCCTGGTTGCCGGGCTTGCCGCCGCCGCCGGAACGATCTCGATGGCCACCGGAGCGTATCTAGGATCCCGGGCCGAGCAGGACGTTCAAAGAGCGGAGATAGCCCGCGAGGCCCAAGAGATAGAGGAAAAGCCCGCCGAGGAACTGGCCGAATTGGTAGTTATATATCAGCGGGAGGGAAGGTCCTTCGAAGAAGCCCGCCGGATGGCCGACGAGATCGCCGAAGACAAGGAACTATGGCTGAGGACTTTGGTGGAGAAAGAACTGGGCATAAGCCCGGACGAAACGTCCAACCCTATGAAGGACGCGGCCGCCATGGGTCTCTCGTTTCTGTTGGCCGCCTCGGTGCCTATCATCCCTCACATCTTGCTAACCGGCACGGCGGCGATATCGGTCTCGGTCGCGGGTGCGCTGGTGGCCCTCTTCGTATTAGGAAGCCTCAAAGGCCGCCTGGTGCAGAAGTCGCCCATCTTACAGGGCTTGGAGATTTTGGGTATCGGCGCTGTCTCGGCAGCCATCGGCTTCGCCTTGGGAGACGGCATCCCCCGGTTGATTTCTTAGATATCACTAAGCCTGTAAAGTGCCGGGCCATCCTAACCTTCCCCCTCGATGGGGGAAGGTTAGGATGGGGGTGACACCCCTCAGGTAAATACTCTTCTCACCGAGCGAGGAGCCTTTCCACGTCCCCCTCTAAGCGTCACCGCCCAATGGCGTAGCCAGAAGCGTGTCAGTGCACCCGCCCCAGAAACTTCCCCACCTCAACCAAAAACTCGGCGGGATTATCCCCCTGAACCAGGTGTCCGGCGTTGGAGATCGTGACGGTGGTGCAGTCGGGTATCACCTGCTCCATCCGCTGCATAGTTTCATCGGCGAAAATATCGCTCCGGTCTCCCCGCAGTACCAGCGTGGGGCAATCGATCTTTCCCACACAGTCCCACAACTGCTCCGAAGTCCATCCTGGCGGCCGGGCCCCGGGGGTTCGCATGATTTTGTCGTACTTCCAGGTCCATTTACCGTCGGAGCGCTGGCGGATACTGTATTTCAGCGCGCCCAAAACTTGTTCCTGGGTGCGGCCGGTGTATTCTTGCACCCGTTGCACAAAATCATCGAACGAGTCCAGCTCGTCGGGCAACTCTTTGAATTGCTGGATCCGGTTAGAGCCGGTGCGCTGGGTTTGCGGTCCGGTATCGACGATGATCAGCGCCTTCAAAGCGCCGGGATGGCGTGAGGCCCAAACGTAGGAGTTCCGGCCGCCCATGGAGTGTCCCATCAACGTGAAACCGTCCAACCCAACTGCCTGCACAAAACCGTCGATATCCTTCTGTTGGGCTTCTATGGAGTAATCGCCGTCCCCCGCCCAGTCGCTATCGCCGTGGCCCCGTTGGTCCAAGACAATAAGATGAAATTGTTCGGAAAGGGCCAGGCTCACGAAGTCCCAGCTATGTGACTGCTGGCTATTGCCGTGGAGCATCAGGATGGAAGGGTTGGACGGGTCGCCCCATTCCAGGTAGTGGAAGTTCATCCCATCGATCTGAACCGATTTATCAACCGGCTCATTTTCCTGGGAAAAAGATACTCCCATCTGTCTTGCCGCATCGTAAAGGGTCAAGCCCAGCGAATGAGACGCCATTAGACAACCTCCCAACAAAAGTCACACTCATAATACCTTTCGTGTCAAGAAAATTATTTCCATTGGCGCACTGCGGGTGCTATCATAGAGCGGCCGGTCAACGCTCCCCCGTCCGTTGGATAGGCCCGTTTCGACCGCCAAAATAGACCCGAATAGGAGAAGCAACCGCTATGACCACCGCGTCAATCAGTCTGGAGTTATCCCCCAGGGAGGTTCTGGGCAAGAAAGTAAAGCGGTTGCGCCAACAAGGTGTGATTCCAGTACACTTGTACGGACCGGGAGTAGATCCTCAACCACTGCAATGCGAGACCACGAAGCTGGTTGACGTACTGGTTAGGGCCGGCGGAAACACGGCGGTTACGGTCACTGTTCAGGGTGGCCAGGAGACCCACCTGGCCTTTGCTAGGGAGATACAGTGGGATCCCAGGCGCGATGACATCCTCCATGTCGATTTCCTGGCGGTGGATGCGTCTCGGCCAGTCTCGGCCCAGGTGCCCATCACCTTGATCGGAGAATCGCCGGGCGCTCGAACGGCCGGCGGCACAGTGATGCAGCAACTCCGCGATCTGAACGTGGAAGCGTTGCCGCTGGAAGTCCCTAGAGAGCTTGAATTGGACCTGACAATGTTGACCGAACCGGACGGAGTGCTCCGGGCCGCCGACATAGTGATACCCGGCAATGTGACTCTTTTGACTGATCCTGAGGACGTGGTAGTAAGAATCGAGGTCCTCCGAGCGGTAGAGGAAGAGGTCTTTGCCGAAGATGAAGGCGCGGACGCCTCCACGGAATCCGAGGACGAACCCGAGGCCTAATAGAAGCCGCAACAATCAACCACGGTTCGGAGGCCGCTCCATGTACCTGGTGTACCTTGGCGAATCCGGTAATACCGGCGTAAGTGTCGCCGACTCGAATCAGCCGCACCACGTCCATGTCGGCCTGCTGATTCACGAGTCTCAATCTATATCCATCAACGGTGAGTTCAACGCCCTCTGCCGGCGTCACTTCGGGCGGCCTCTTGGCGAAGCCGGGACCCCCAAGGAACTTCGCCCCAGCGACATCTTCCAAGGGCGCGGCGACTTCACATCCTGGCCTGTCCAGAAAAGACACGAACTTATTCAGGACTGTCTGAGCATCCTGATCCGGCGGGAAACCCCTTTGATAACCGCCTATGTCGACAAGGAGACGTTCGCCAAGTCTCGCAGTAATGGGGACGACCCCAACATGGTGTGGGAAAGTCCCTCGGAGATCACCATGGGCCGGTTCCTTTTCGCCTTGAATATGTTCGTCGACGAACTGAACATGTCCGGTTTAAATAGCGACCAGTTGATGGAGTCCCAATGGCCCGTCGCCGACTTCGCCATGGTGGTCGCCGGTGACGGCAGGTCCGTGGAACCCCGGTTCATGACTCAATTCCTTAAGTCCGACGATGGCATGGATTCAACGGCCGTATTGGCCAACTTCTGCTACGTCGGCTCGGAACACTCAGTGGGCACGCAACTGGCCAATATGTGCGCCTACTTTGCCCGGCGGTGGCTCCAAAACCCGTCGTCGCCCCAACCCTACTTCGAAGCGCTCCGGGACGGTAAGGTAGTCCAAGTGGTCTACAACGTGCAGATGTAAGTCTGCCACGCCTCCCCCGACCAATCGCGAACGTTTGCTCTGAATGTAGGGGCGGGTTTTAAACCCGCCCCTACCCGCGTTGATGGTCACACACATCGTCAACAATCCATCGACGGATTGCGCCTTTTACCCCTTCCCGGTCACCAGCCTTCTGAGCCATGCGCTCAACAGGTCAACGGCGATCACCAAGATCAGGTACCACATGATTAACAACGCCAGGTCGGTGTAGTGAAAGAAGCTTAGGCTTAACCGAAACTCCCGGCCCAACCCTCCGGCGCTGACAAAGCCCACCACCACAGTGGTCCGTATGATTACCTCCCATCGGTAAAGCAGGTAGGTGAGGAAGTGCGGGAGGGCTTGGGGGAAGATGCTGTAGATCAGCATCTGAAGGTTGCTGGCCCCGGCGGACCGAAGCGCCTTGGCGGGACCGGGGTCCAGGTTTTCCACCACTTCCGCCGAAAGGCGTCCAACCACTCCGTAGTTATGCACCGCCAAGGCCACGGCCCCCGGCACGATGCCCGGCGATAGAAAAAAGACGATCACCATGGCCCACACCAGTTCCGGCACTGCCCGTGTCAGGGTGAAGGCCAGACGCAATACATGGTAGAAAAGGGTCCCCAACCGGGATGGTGCGCCGCCCAAGTCGCCGTTGCTGACGTTGCGGGCCCCGGGCAAGAATGTCGGCAGCACGGCGACGCCGGTCAGAACGATTGCCAGAACGCTCATCGCCAGAGTATCCAGGGCAAGTCTCCCCGTGACCAACCAGCGGTCAACTACCAAATAGGCAGGCTGGGTTGGCGAGTCAACGCCGATCAACTGCCGGATAAAATTGCCCGCGTTGCTCCAAGTCTTGGCCGAAACTAAGTCGGCCGCTCCGCTATCGGTAACCACCAAGATGTAACCCCAGGACACAAACGCCAGGACTACGAACCCGTACAGGGAGGCACGGACAAAGGTCATCGGGCGCCGTCGGCCTCTGAAGAGGCGGAACGCTGGGGCGTTTCCCATCAAGACACCAAACTCCGCCGCACCCGACTGCTCCACATATCGACCAACACCACCATCCCCACCATGAACAAAAGTAGCGTCCACACCTCGTCGAACAGCAGGTCGTGCAGGGATAGCTGTATCTCGTAGCCCAGACCCCGTATGCCGACAAAGCTCATGATTGCCGCCGACCGGATGGCGCACTCCAAGCGGTAAAAGGTGTAGCCCAGCATATCTGGCAAAGCCATGGGCAGCCGTCCGTACAGAAGCACCCGGAAAGGGGAGGCCCCGGACGCCCGGAGGGCGCGCAACGGTCCCTCCGGCACTTGGTTGAACAACTCCCCGTAGATCCGCCCAAGTATGCCCCCATAGGGCAATGCCAAGGCCAGTATCACTGTCATTGACGACAACCCAAAGGCGGCGACGAACAATACCGCCCAAACCAGTTCATGTATCGAGCGCATGGCCGCCAGGATCAACCGCACCGCCACCGCCAGTCCCAAGCCCATTCTGGGCGAGCCAGACACGGACCCAGAGGCAATCACACCCAAAGGAAATCCAATGAGCACCGCCAAAGTGATTCCCGCCACGGCGTAAGCTAAGGTTTTCCAACTGGCGGACAGAGCCAGCCCAAGAAACCCGGGAGACAGCTCTGGAGGAAAGAGAGAAGCGAGAAAATCCAAGAACGCGCCAAGTCCGCCTGTATGGATCAGCGGCCCCCGCCAATCGACGGTGGATAGGCTCCACAGAAAGACCCCGGCCAGCAACAGGGTCAACAGCCGGCGGCTTTCCAGGAGTTTCAGTTCCCGCCTCCCCATACAGCCGCTTCCGACTGGTCCAGATCGTAGAGCCGTTCCAATGCCCGGTCCGTTACCTCCGCCGCCGGGACGTCAAACTCCAGCCGTCCTTCCCGCAGACCAATGACCCGGGTAAAGTGTTTGCGCATCAAACTGGGCGAGTGGATACTGGCGATAAGGGTCTTGCCGGAGCCACCGGCCAAAGCCGTCAAAATCTCCAATATGTCATCTGCCCGGACCGGGTCCAGCGAGGAAACCGGCTCATCGGCCAGGATAACGCGCGACCCCTGGACCATCAGCCGGGCGATGGCCACCCGCTGCTGTTCGCCCCCGGAAAGGTGGGACGTTCGCTCGTGAATCTTGTCGGCGATACCCATCTGGGCCAGGGCTTCTTCCGCCACTTGGCGGTCTTGGGGCCAAACTAGGGAAATCATCGATCGGAACAAGCTCCACTGGCCCAACCGCCCAGCCAGAACGTTGTGCACCACCGAGAGATGTGGCACTAGGTCGTATTGCTGGTGTATCAGGCCCACCAGGCCTGCTTTCTCTTTACCCGGCCGCTGGCGCGCCAGGTCTTGTCCCGCCAGGAGCAGCTCCCCGGCATCGGGCTGGATGATGCCGGCCAGCAGGTACAGCAGGGTGGTCTTGCCGCTACCGCTCGGACCGGCCAAGGCCACCCGCTCCCCTTGGGATATCGTCAAACTCAACGGAGCCAGGGCTTGGACTCGCCCAAAACTCTTGGAGATTCCGGTGGCCACTAACAAATGATTCGCGTCAGATTTTTTCATGCTCATCGGACGATTCCTAGATTCCGGGCCACCGCCTCGATCTCCCCGTAGTTGGCGTTGTTGCTCTCGATAAATCGCCGGGTGTTGAATAGGTCCAAGATCTCGCCATGCTCTTGCGGGTTCAGCGCCAGAAGGGCGGCGCGAAGCTTATCGGCAAACCCTTCTCCGTAGATCCGTTCCAACTCCGCACTAACTGTCCAGCTGTAATCGAAATATTCCGGAGTCGTATAGAAAACCCGAACTTTACCGGCGTCGACCTTCCCGTCCCGAACCGCCCGGCCCCAAACATCTTCATTCAGAACTCCCACGTCGAACGAGCCGCTGGATACCAGATGCCAGGTCAGATCGTGGGAACCGGAGAAGTTGGGTAGGGACCGGAAATCTCGATCCGGGTCTATCCCCGCCTGGATCAGGAAATACCGGGGCATCAAGTGCCCGGAGGTGGAGCTTTCGCTGCCGAAAGTAATGGTCAACTCTTTAGCCTGCTCTTTAAGGCCGGCCAACGAGTCTATGGATAGCCCGTAGCGGACGATGAACTTGGAGTGGAACCGGTTATCGTTTTCCCTTTGGGCGATAACACGAGCTCCGGGGTTTTGCAGCCGCGCCTGCACCCCGGTCAATCCACCGAAGAAGGCCAGGTCAATCTCGCCTTGGGTAAAAGCCGTGACTACCGCGGCATAGTCCACGCTTGGGGTGTACTTAACCGGCACTCCAAGTTGCCGGGATAAGTAATCCGAAAATACCTGGTACCTTCGCGCCAGGCGAGACGTATCTTGGTCGGGGATGCCCCCGACTTTCAAAACCAACTGTTCCTGATTTCCGGTGCAGGCCGTAGCCGCCATAGCCAGCAGGAAAAAGGACACCAAAGTAGCTCTGAAATATCGTCTGGATATGAGCAACAATTACCTTCTGTCGAACTTGCTTGGGAAAACCACGTGGAATACCAAAGACGCATCCAAGGAGTGTTGTGGTAGTCCAACGGCTTACCTGGGGGCAAGGACGGCAGCAGATCGCGGCGAAAGAAGCAGTAGCTTGGTTAGACGAAACGCGCCCGGTGGGACCGCTGAACGGTCCAGGCCCCACAGGTCTGGACTCACGTAAAGCCGGCGCCCGGCGGTATAAAGACGTTGACGGAGTTGGTTGCCATATAAAGAATCCTAATGACGGCTATAAACATTGTCAATTCATGAGCCTCACCCTTGCGGCGGCCTGCCCCGTCCATCCTTTGATTCCACCACGTCCTATCGCCTCGGCCGGGCATGCTTTACAACGCCTTTGCTGGAGACTACAATCGGCTTCGGGATGAGAGCGCCGACCCGGCCTTCTCTCCCACATTGTTTTTCCCCCTTTGGCCGGGGGATGCAATCATGGCACAGCCCAGCTACTTGTCTCGGGAAGGGCTGGAAAACTTGAAGAACGAGCTGGCCTTCACCGAAGGGCGCATCCTTACCCTAGACAACATGATTAACAATGCCGTCATCATCGAAGAAACCCAGGGCGGCCGGGCCACGCTCGAGGTCGGAACCACCATCGCCGTAATGGACCAAGACGGACGGTCCTTCAGATACACCATCGTCGGCAGCGCCGAAGCCGATCCCTCCCGAGGAACGATATCCAACGTTTCTCTCATCGGCCAAAGCCTGTTAGGAAAACGGGTCGGCGACGTAGCCAAGGTCAACGCCCCGTCGGGCGAAATCAGGCTCGAAGTATTGGCAATTGAATAATCCACAAATAGCCTCCAACGATTGATATGCCCGACCGAGAAGAAGGCCTGCTGGCCAGCCGGTTCAGCAAACTCGACCACCTCCGCCAGAGTGGAATCGACCCCTACCCGCCACGTTTCGTCCGGACCTGCGACAACGCCGCCGCTACTGCCATGTTCGAAGCCGTGGAGAGCGGTGACCCGCCCGAATCCACCACCACCAGCGTCTCATTGGGCGGCCGAATCATTTCCATGCGCGTCATGGGACGGGCGGCCTTTCTGGACCTTCGGGACAGTTCCGGCACTATCCAAGCATTGCTCAGGCAGAACGTGCTTGGCGAAGCCTACGAACTGCTCAAGGACCTGGATCTGGGCGACCACTTGGGGGTATACGGTCCGGTCATACGCACCCGAACCGGCCAGATCACGATCGAGGCCCATCAACTAACCATAACTTCCAAGGGCATGCGGCCGCTTCCGGAGAAATTCCACGGCTTAAGGGACGTGGAAACCAGGTACCGGCAGCGGTACCTGGACCTGATCGCCAATCCCGAAATCATGCCCGTCTTCGCCATGCGCAGCCGGATCATCGAGCGGATCAGGGCTTTCTTCCAAAGCCAAGGGTTTCTGGAAGTTGACACGCCTATTCTGGTGCCGGTTGCAGGAGGCGCCCACGCCCGCCCTTTCATCACCCACCACAACACTCTGGACCAACAGCTTTACCTGCGCATCGCCACCGAGCTATATCTAAAACGGCTGATCATCGGCGGGTTCGACCGGGTATTCGAGATTGGTCGCGTTTTTCGCAACGAGGGCATCGACCAAGACCACAACCCGGAATTCACCCTACTGGAGAGCTACCAGGCCTACGCCGACTACAACGATGTTATGGCTATGGTTGAATCCCTGGTTTCAACCGTGGCGTTCGATGTCTTGGGCACCAACCAAGTCCAATACGGAGACCATCTGATAGACTTCACGCCCCCTTGGAAGCAGCTCGATTTTAGGCAAGAGTTAAAGGACCGAAGCGGCATCGACATCGATGACTTTAACGATGACGCGTCGCTTAAACAGCGGGCCGCCGAACTGGGCTTGGATATTGAACCCAAGGACAGCCGCGGCAAGGTGATCGACAAGCTATTCTCGACCTTTGTAGAACCCCATCTGGTGCAACCCACATTTATGCTGGACTACCCAGAGGTCATGTCTCCATTGGCCAAAGCCAAGCCAGGGACTCCCGGCTACGTGGAGCGGTTCGAGGGCTTTGCCGCCGGCATGGAGATCGCCAACTCATATACCGAACTGAACGACCCGCAGGTACAGCGGGACCGATTTGAGGATCAAGAATCGCTTCGGCTCTTATTAGGCGATGATGAAACAGACCGCTTAGACGAGGACTTTCTAGTGGCACTGGAATACGGCATGCCCCCCACCGGCGGCCTGGGCATTGGCATCGACCGGCTGGTCATGCTATTGGCCGGCCAAACATCTATCAGAGACGTGATCCTGTTCCCTCAGATGCGGACAATCCAATCAGGACAAAAGGATGATTCCGAATGATATCCGGCAAGACTGATGAAAGCAGGCGTTTCCCCTTCACCCCCGTCCCCTCACCCTCAGTGAGAAGGGTGGCCGCAGGCCGGGGCGAGGGCGGTCTCCGGCAAACCTAATATGCTATCCATTGAGCTGATACGCCGAGACCCCGACTTCGTAAAGAGCGCCCTTGAATCCAGAGGCGAGGAAGACCCTTTAGGCGAGCTATTGACGCTGGACACCAACCGGCGGCAGGCTATCACCGAAGCAGACGATCTGAGGGCGCGGCGTAACCAGGTTAGCCGCCAAGTGGGCCAGGCCCGTGGCGCCGGTCAGGAACCTCCGCCGGACGTCGTTGCCGAGATGCGCCAAGTCGGGGATCAGATCAGCCGGCTTGAGCAGGACGCGGGCGTGCTTGAGGAGCAGATCAGTACCATCTTGATGCGCCTGCCCAACATACCCCTTCCTGACGTTCCCAAAGGGCTGGACGAAGAGTCCAACGTAATCATCCGCCAATGGGGCGAGCCGGCTACTCTGGATTTCACGCCGGTGCCCCACTGGGAGTTGGGCGAGCGATTGGGGCTTATCGACTTCGAGCGGGGAGTGAAGATATCCGGCAGCCGCTTCTACACCATGTTCGGCGCCGGCGCTAAGCTGGAACGCTCCCTCATCGCCTGGATGCTGGATCTGCACACGCGGCAGCACGGCTATACCGAGGTTATGGTTCCCGCAGTGGTCAAGCGAGAGGTGATGGAGGGGGCGGGGAATCTGCCCAAGTTCAGCAATTTCTTGTACCACGACGAGGAAGCCGACCTGTGGATGATTCCCACCGCCGAGGTACCCATCACCAATCTTTACCGGGACGAGATTATTCCCCCGGATAGCCTGCCCCTCCGCTACGTGGCTCAAACTCCCTGTTTCCGCAACGAGCGGGCGGCGGCCGGCCGTGACACCAGGGGCATCAAGCGGGTGCACCAGTTCAACAAGGTGGAGATGTACAAGTTCGTCACCCCGGAAACCTCTGAAGCTGAACTGGAAACTCTGCTCGCCGACGCCGAGGACGTGTGCCAGAAACTGGAATTGCCCTACCGGGTATTGCAACTCTGCACCGGGGACATCGGGTTTCAGTCCGCCAAGACCTACGACATAGAAGTGTGGGCCGCCGGCTGCCAGGAGTGGCTGGAGGTCAGTTCTTGCTCCAATTGCACCGATTTCCAAGCTCGGCGCGCCAACATCCGCTACCGGCCCGGCCAGGGTGACCGTCCCCAACTGCCTCACACCATAAATGGCTCCGGGCTGGCCCTGCCCCGGGTGGTGATCGCCATTTTGGAGAACTACCAGCAGGCGGATGGCACGGTGGTGATTCCAGAGGTCCTCCGTCCCTACACCGGCTTCGACACCATCCCGCCCCAGTAGTCAATCAAGACCGGGGAGGAACAACATGTCCGGTATCTGGCCCGGAGACATTCAATGCGTGGTGATGTTGGGGTTCGACGTCGACGGCGTCTCTTCGTGGTTGAACCGCGACCCCAACTTCGCCCAGCTTCCCAGCCTGATGTCCATGGCCGAATACGGCCCCAGCGTCGCAACCCCCCGTATCCTGGACATGCTGGACAGCCACTCCATCAAGGCCAGCTTTTACGTTCCAGGCTATGTCGCCGAAACCCACGTTGAGATGGTCAAAGAGATCTCCCGCCGGGGGCATGAGATCGCCCACCACGGGTACATGCACGAACCTCCAGCCTCTTTAACGCCGGAGAAGGAAGAAGAGGTGCTGCACCAGGGCAGCTCCATCCTTGGCGACATCACCGGAGAAGCCCCCCGAGGCTACCGGTCCCCTAGTTGGGAGTTGAGCGAGCGCTCGGTGGACCTGCTGGCCTCCCACGGCTTCCTGTACGACAGCAGTCTGATGGGCGATGACGCGCCATACATGCTCAATCCGGGCACTCCCCAAAGCCTGGTGGAGATTCCCATCCATTGGCTCTTGGACGACGCCCCAAATTTCGTCTACGCGCCGGCAGCGGGGCGGCTGGGCCCCATGCGCAACCCGGAGGAAGTCTACGGAACTTGGGCAGCCGAGTTTGAGGGCCTATATCACTATGGCCGGGCCTTCACCCTAACCATGCACCCCCAATACATCGGCCGTCCCGGACGCCTGAAAATGTTGGAGCAATTGATCACCCACATCCGCACCTTCGCCAACGTAGAATTCATGCGCGCCATCGACGTGGCGGAGATGTGGTCGTCCCCCTGTGACAAGGTTCCCAGCCGGAAGACTACCTTCGAAACCACTGAATCAACCAATCATGAGGATGTAAGAAATTGAAATCCGTGATGCTTTCGGAAATTGGACTCGATCTACCCCCGCCGCCGGACAGCAGCAACCTATTGGAATGGCTGTCCCAGAAGACACGAGAAAAGTTGCCCGGTGGAGTCTCGCCAGTGCGGTTGGTGGTCACGTCTTCGGACGCCACCGGATACCGGTGCGAGGTCACAACCTTCGATGACGGCAACGATTCCAGCCGGTTGCCCAATAACTCCATCCTGGAATTTCGCCACCGCCAAGTGGAAAATACCGGGAGCTTCAACGCCATCCTGCTGGTACCAACCGGGATAGGCGCTGAAATCGGGGGGCACGCCGGTGATGCCACGCCCGTGGCTCAACTGCTGGCCTCCGTCTGCGACACTTTGGTCACCCACCCAAACGTGGTCAACGCCTCGGACATCAACGAGATTCCGGGCAACGGGCTATACGTGGAAGGCAGCGTCATCTGCCGTTTGCTGATGGGCACGGCTGGGTTGCAGCCGGTTCGGTCTAACCGTGTCCTGGTTCTGATGAACTCGCATACCGACCGGCTATTTCACACAATGACAGTCAACTCGGTTAACGCCGCCCGGGCATCCTATGGGCTGATCTGCCCACTGGTGATCGAGTTGACTCCGCCACTTGTGATGATCTCCGAGTACACTTCATCGTCCCGGGCGGCGGGACGGGTGGAAGACTTGGAACACGTGCTTGAACTGCTGGACAGACACCGCGGGGAATACGACGCCGTGGCCATATCGTCGGTCATAACCGTTCCCACCAGCTACCACGGCGACTACTTCAACAGCGGCGGCAGCATGGTCAATCCCTGGGGTGGCGTGGAATCCATGCTTACCCACACCATCTCCAGCATCTACGACGTGCCCTCGGCCCACTCCCCCATGATGGAGTCCCAGGAAGTCTTGGACGCGGACACCGGCATCGTCGACCCCCGCATGGCCGCTGAAGCCATATCAACCACCTTCTTGCAGTCCATCCTCAAGGGCCTACAAAAAAGCCCCAGAATCGTCACCGATCGAGAAGCACTCCGAAATCCCGGCGTGTTCACCGCTAGTGCCGTTTCTTGCTTGGTGATACCCGACGGATGCCTGGGCCTGCCCACCCTGGCCGCGCTGGAACAGGGCATCCCGGTCATCGCCGTGCGGGAAAACCGAAACCTCATGAGAAACAACCTGACCCAACTACCCTGGCAGCAGGGGCAACTTCACATCGTTGATAACTATTGGGAGGCGGCCGGCGTCATGTCCGCCTTAAAAGCGGGAATCGCTCCCAACTCCGTCCGGCGCCCTATCAACCCGGTCACCGTGGAAAACTCCCAAGGCGCATCGGCGGAAACGCCGTCCGGCAACACCAATGGCATCGCCGGATCAGGCATACCCGGCCAGCAAACCAGGGTGTAGCCTAACGCCTTCCGGCTCGACCGCCAAGATAGAAGCAAACGTCCCTATCTTCCATAGCCACGTGTGGATGAGACCGAAAGAGCCCCCCATTCGTAAAGGAGGTTGGGGGGATTCCCGTATGTTAAAATACCCATCAACCACCCTCCCATTCCTCAATCTTAGAAACACTCCCTAACGTCTATGGCGTGCATGTACGTTCAATGAGTACCAAACAGGCCGGCGCAAATTCAACGCCTTCCTCCCTTTTGGACGACGCCAAAGCCTTTCCCGGCGGCCTTGCCCACATCTCTACTCCGGCCTTCGTATACGACGAGGCAGTCCTCGACCAACTCCTCACCCATGCCGATCGGCTGCGCCAAGAAGGCCGGTGCCAGGTACTGTTCGCGATAAAGTCCTTCTCCTTCGTCGATGCTTTGAAGCTCATGTCCCCACGCCTGGACGGATTCGCTGTGAGCTCCCTTTTCGAAGCCAAACTGGCTCAAAAAGCCAATACGAGCGGCGGCACCCTTCACATCACGGCGCCTGGCCTAAGGAGCGATGAAGTAGAGGAGATCGGCTCCCTATGCGACTACGTGTCATTCAACTCCCTGAGCCAATGGGACATGTACCGCGACCGCATCAAAGATAGCGCCAGCTGTGGGCTGAGGGTAAATCCTCAACTTTCTTTCCTGGGCGACGAGCGCTACGACCCTTGCCGGCCCGCATCGAAGCTGGGCGTTCCCTTGGAAGACCTGGTGGCCGCGTTCCATGACGACCCGGCCCGCCTGGCTGGGGTCCGAGGCATCCTGTTCCACTCAAACTGCGACTCGCCCAACTTCGGCGAGTTGCTCTCCACGGTGCGCCACCTCTACTCCAGCGCCAGTAGCATCCTGGAGAACCTCGAATGGATCAATTTGGGTGGTGGCTATCTATTCGAGGACGGGCAAAACCTTGACGGTCTGCACCAGGCTTTGGATTTTCTCAAAGCTCGCCTTAAAGTGGACGTGTTCTTTGAACCCGGGTCCGCTCTCATCCGAGCCGCCGGGTACATCGTGTCCACGGTTCTGGACGTATTCCCCAGTGAGGGTTCGATGTTGGCCGTGCTGGACACGAGCATCAATCACATGCCGGAGGTATTCGAATACGATTTCGAGCCCGACGTGGTCGGCCACGACGACGACGCTCCCCACAAATATCTGCTGGCTGGATGCACTTGTCTGGCCGGAGACATCTTAGGTGAATACCGGTTCCAGGACCCGCTGAAGGTTGGCGACAAGGTAATATTCAACAATGCCGGATCGTACACGATGACCAAGGCCCACGCGTTCAACGGCATCGGCCTCCCATCGGTTTACGCGTTAACCACCCAAGGGGAGTTCGTTCAGAAGAGCACGTTCACTTTCGATCAATACGCCGCCCGGTGGGGCTTGGGACCTCACGCTGCCGTATAACACTGGACCGGCCCGGCCACCGGCGGCAAGCGCGTCAATAACTCGGAATCATGATCAAGATTAAGAACAGCGGGTTTGCGCCCTTAGTGGAAAACACCAACAATCAGATCCTTCAACTGTGGGACACGGTGTCCAACCGGAGATGTACTCTACGTATGGACCCCGGCGACGCCTATTTGTCTTTAGGAGGCTTGCTGGACAAATATCTGAAGCAACCTCCCATCAGCCAACTTCTTCAAGAATCCCGCATCACCCAGCCCTCCGCCGCCGCCCTCTATGCGATGCAAGACCTGGTCTACCTGAGCACGGACGCCGGTGAACTGAAGGACATGTTTTCCGGTATGGCGTTCAAAGAGGGCGAAGAGTCCCTCGCTTTGGACCAGGTCCCCACAAATCACCAGCTTCAGGTGGAGGGTCAAGACGTTTCGGTGGTTGATTTAACGATAGACCGCATCAACCTGCAATACAGCCGCAATTGGACGGGCTTCCATCGGCGCAAGTGGCTCCGCAACAAATCCAGATACTCTGGATTCGTGCGAGATTCCCTGATTCACGAGTTCGGCAGCCACGAGACCGATGCCATTCTTCAACTGGGATCCACCAGCCACAAGATAAAGCTGTTGAAAGGACTGGCCAAAACGATCTGGGATGCCCAATTTGAAAACTACTCCCGGTTCATCGGCAAGAAACTGGTCTACAAATCGGGAGACGAGACCATTGATAACATCATGGAAGGCGCCGGGGCGATCTGCTCGGAAAAAGTGCAGGCGCTGAAGTTCCTCACTGATCACTACGGACTTCAGTCGGAATACATCATCGCCGGGGAAAACGCTACCGGCCCCGTGCCTGTCGAGAAACTACGGGAGCTTCTAACCACGTTCGATTTTCGCTTTTCCAAGCGTTACATGCGATTCTGGCAGCACACGGCGTTGTTGTATGATATCGATGGTACTCAAGTCTTAGTGGACGCCACCAATGGGAACATACCCTTCTTATTCCTTAAGGACGACGCGGCGGAACGCATCCTGGGTTACCAAAAAAAGCTTCCAGTCACGGTGAAGATGGTTGAGGCGGATGAAGATTTCTACTACCATCGCGTGCCCCAGGATATTCCCGAAAACTTTTTCTTCGCCCTGGAAGGCTGGGTGTCCTTCTCCGACCTGATGCAAGTATTCGATAACGAACTGGGATTGTATCTGTCCAGGGAATTCTACGTGATGCCTTTGGCCTTCAAGAGTGAAAAAGAGTTCAGCAGGGAGCGTCAGGAGTACCTGGATGTTGCCCAGCGGGCCGGGCTGGAATGTTCGGTCACCGCTGATTGGACACTGGACTCGCATTTGGGAGAAGAGTTCCGCCGATCTGAGCCGACCGTCACCGATAAAATCTTGCGGGCTGGGGGACATCTTTTGACCCGTCTGGACGAGTGCGACGGCCCCGGCCATCAAGCAGGGCTAGTCATCATGAAGCTACTTAACCAATCACCGGTCCCTCTGGACCGGTGACCCGCGCCCGAACACCGCCACATGTTTTATTCGATAAAAAGGTTGATGCACCGGATCCGGCGGAGGAGAACCCTCGGCTTACTGTCCATGTTCGCGGTGCTGGTTGCCAGTGTGATTGGGAACGCCCTCACTTTTTTTTACTTCGAGGCCCCGGTCCACCCGGAATATAATCTCGGAGACAGTTTCTGGTATAGCATCATCTCTATCACAACCATTGGATACGGGGATCTGTCCGCGTCTACGGTTGGCGCCCGTATCGGAACTGTGTTTTTTATCGTTCTGGTCGGTTTGGTGGCCTTTACCACTACCGCCGGGATGTTGGTTGACTGGATATTCGACCTTCGCATGAGGGAGCAAAACGGTATGGCGACCGTGCAATCCAAAGATCATTTGCTAATCATCCATTTCCCGAACGAGACCAGGGTCCGCCACATCGTGGAGGAGTTCGTTTCCGACAACAACCACAAAAAAGTTGACATTGTCGTGATCACCGACAAATTACAGACCCTGCCATTCAGCCACCCCAACGTCTCTTTCGTCCGTGGCTCTCCTCTCGAACAAGAGACTTACCAACGGGCCCAACTCAGCAGGGCGTCCAAGGCCATCATACTGAGCACCGATTACGACGATCCCAACAGCGACAGCGTCGTAGCGTCGGTAGCTTCGGTGATCAACCACCTGAGCCCCCACGTGAGGGTCGTCGCCGAATGTCTGAGTCTCAGTCACGAGCTCTTGTTCAGCAACTTGGCGGATGTCTCCCTGGTTTATACGATACATATGGCGAACAATCTCTTGATCCAGGAAACCCAGGACCCGGGCGTGACCATCTTGGCCCAGGCCATGACCAGCAATAAGGTCGAAGGCACAATGGCCAGCACGATGGTTGACCCTCCGGTTGGAGAGCGGTTAACCTACCAAGAGGTAGCCGTGAAGCTACTGAGCAAGGATATAAACCTGCTTGGGGTGATTCGGGATAAAAAGCCCCATTTCAAGTTCGGAGACCTATTTTTGTCCCCTGGAGACCTATTGGTGTACATCAGCTCGCACCGCTATACATGGCAGGGATTGCAGGAGGCAATGGGTTAGGTGAATTCCTTGTTGGGATCATCAGCATTGACGTTTGGGCCGGTTAACCAGGGACCGCCGACTTCACATCCGAAGCTCGGGCCGCCGAAAGACAGCCGGGCGGTTTTGGACGCGATTCGCCGGCACGACGTAACAGCCTATTCCGACACGGATCTCAAGGACGCGATGGCGCGCCTACGGACACGTCCGCCGCATCCGAGCGTCAGTCAAGTCCTGCCGGAAGTCTTCGCCATCGTTAGCGAGGTCATCAGTCGCCGCCTTGGCGCCTGGCGGCTGTTTGACACCGGCTTCGACCGGAAATCCCTTCCTGAATCCCTGCAAACCTGTTGGCGAACGGCAGACCTCTCCCGAGGGTCATCCGGGACAGCCGCAACCGGCCCCGATCAACAGACCATCGTTGATGCCATGTTAATGGTGCACCGGGAGATCCAAGTTAGGCCGCCTTGGGACATCTCCATGCCCGCCGGGTTTTACCAAGCATTGCGAAGGCAAGACGAGAAAGGGCATCTCACCTTTGAAGCTACCGAGGAGCAGTTATTGGCTGGACTGCACCTATTTCAAGGAAATATCGTCCAGATGAACGCCGGCGAAGGCAAAACCGTCGCCGGGGCGTTTCCGGCAGTGTTACATGCCGTGGCTGGGACCTCAGTTTATGTCATCACCGCCAACGATTACCTGGCGGCCAGGGACGCCGACCTACTGGCTCCCGTTTACCAGTCACTGGGCATCACCGTAGGGGCCGTGCTCGAATACATGGAGGACGACGAACGAAGATATAACTACCAGATGGCGATCGTCTACAGCACTATGCGGGAGATGGGGTTCGACTATCTCCGTGACAATCTTAAGACAACCGCCTCGTCCCGCGTTCAAGGCAAGCTGGATGCGGCCATCATCGACGAAGCGGATCACGGGCTGATCGACGAAGCGTCAACGCCGATGATTATATCCGGCGCTCCCCTGGGAAACCGTAGTCCCACGGCCAAAGTGAAGAAGGCCGTCACCCAACTGATTCGGCTGCAAAGGGACGTTGTCCGGGAATTAGCGGGTGAACTCGCCCGGCCGGACACGAGCCTAGATGGAGCCTCCCACATCCTAGCCAAGCTGCTCCTAGCCGAACCGGATAACCCCGCCCTAGAGCAGCGATTACGTGACAACCCCCGACGCTTCAAAGAGATTAAATCTGAAGCTGAGCAGGAACAGACCGGCCTCACATCGGAGCTTTATTACGTTATCGACCCAGATAGACGTTTCGTTACCCTGGCGGAAAAGGGCCGGGATTTCCTTACCCAATGTTTGGGTCCTTTCTACGACGGCCGTTCGATGGAGGAGTCTCTGGAGTCCCTTTGGACCAACCGCGAAATGCCCTTGGCAGAGCGCCGCAAGAAGGCGGCGAGCCTAACCACCCGCCTGGCCCGGCAATACAATCTGGGCAACCAGGTTTATCAGATGCTCCGGGCCTACCTGCTGCTGGAGCGGGACGTGGATTACCTGGTGGCCGAGGACCAACTGGTGCTTATCGACAAAGCCACGGGGCGGCCTAAGCCCGACGCCATCTACCAGCACGGCCTGCAGCCCGCTCTGGAAGCCAAAGAAGGGCTTACTCCCAATCCGGAGGGTGAAACCCTGGGTCATATCTCCGTTGAAGGGTTCGTCAAGCAGTTCCAATCTCTTTGCGGAATGACCGGCACCGCCATCGGTTCCCAGGACGAATTTCAGCAGAAGTACGGTTTACCGGTAACCGTGCTGCCGCCGATGCATCCCCTGCAACGAGTGGATCTTGGCTATCGGGTCTATCTCACCGACGCTGAAAAAACTTCGGCGATCATCGATCAGGTGATCTCCAGTCATGAACTGGGACAGCCGGTCCTGGTGGGGACCCTCACGGTGGAGCAATCCCAAGAGATCAGCCGAATGCTCTCGGATAAAGCGATTCCTCATAACCTGCTCAACGCCGTCAATTCGGACACCGAAGCGGAAATCATCAGGAATGCCGGCTCCTTCGGCGCGGCCACGGTAGCAACCAACATGGCCGGCCGGGGTACCGACATCCTGCTGGCGCCGGGCTTAGACGGCCAGATCGCCCAGCGTTGCATCAGATTGGTCCACCAGACTCTCGAGCGAGAAGACGGCTCCGTTGAGATCAACTGCCTGTCTCCCCGGGAGTTCAGCGTCTTGAAATCTCTACTGCTAGCCGATTCCGGCCTTCGCGTAGAAAAAGAGGGTTCCCCGAACGGCCTCAGGCTCACCGTTCGGCTCCATGACACCTCAGGCATTACCGCCAAGCCGCGATCGCTGGACTTCGCTTTAGGTCTTCGGGTGATTGGCACCGAACTCAACGATACTCCGCGAATCGACCTCCAACTGAACGGCCGCAGCGGCCGTCAAGGCAGCTTCGGTGTGTCCCAAACTTTCCTGTCCTTGGAAGACCGGTTGCTTAACCTTCACGTGGACGGCGTGCTCAAGCTGACCAAGCGCCGCGACTTGGATGGAATGGGCCGAACCTACTATTCGGGCCAAGACGTCGACCGGCACGTTCAAGAGGTGCAAGGTATCGCCGAACATGAGGGCGAGACCCAACGCGCCTTGGTACAGGATTACGCCTCGGTGCTGGACCACCAGACCAGATTGTTTTACCGGCGGCGCGGGGAAGTAGCCGTTGCCGGTTCACCGGGCTCCGGTCCATCTCTCTGGCGCGATCAGGCCCAGGAAAGGGCTATTGAACTCGTGTCCGCCCACTTTCCCCAGGTCACTTTGGAAGAATACGATGCCCAGTTCGACCGGCTGGTTGAAGAAGTTCAACTGGACTACCAAGTCGATTGCTCCTCACTGAGGGGATGGGACATGAACATCCTTCCCGAAGAACTTGGCCACTTGTTCATCGACAGAATGGCAGATCTGGAGAGTAGCCAGGGCGCCAAAGAGTATGCCGCCCTGGCCCGTTCGATCTACTTGAAGGCCTGCGACGAGATTTGGAAGGCGCACATCGTCGAGTTGCAGGACTCTATCTCCAACCAACTGCTGGCGTCCACCGACCACAAATCGGCGGTGGCCCTCTACATCCAACGTAGTTTTCAAGCGTGGCAAGGCTTCTGGGAGCGGGTGAACGCCGAGTTCATGTTTCGCCTATTTGCCTTCCCTTCGGCCAAGGGATACGCCCTCTCTACACCTAAAGTTCAGTTGAACGACGACGTACAAACACTCATAGCGGACCGGCCAATGGCCCTGGCTGGGGATTCGGGATCGACAAGGAGGAACTAGATGGCTGGCAAACGTTTCAGCAAGTGGACGGCGGTTTCCTTGGGCGGCGTCGTAGCCGCATCGCCACTGATCGCCGCATGTGGCTCCGGAGCGTCCTACGACAACTGGGCAGCCACCGACGGAGCGGCGGGCCGGATCAACCTGGACGACGTTCAAGAGGCGTTCAAAAACTCCAAGAGCGCCACGGAATTCGAGGAAAAAGTCAACAAGATCTACGAGGGTGACGGCCTGGTTCTGATCCGGGCTAGCCAGGACGGTGAAGGGTTGACCCTGGAAGGATGGGAAGACCTGGACGGCAACAATGAGATTGACGACGCCAAGGACGATCGATTGTTCTCCATCGTCAAGGGCAACGAAAATCAATACAACATGAGGGGCCACAACGGCAACGGGTACTACCGTAGCTCCTTTGGCGCCGGAAATTTCCTGTTCACCTATATGCTGATCTCCGCCATCTCTCCCCGGGGCTATTACTACTCTACTCCCATATCCCGGGGATCCACGATGAGGAACCAGCGGTCCAGATACCGCCAGTCCTCAGCCTATAGCCGGCAAGCGCAAAGAAACAGCAATTTTAACCGAAAACAGGCGTCATTCGCCGGGTCTCGATATCAGCAAGCCAGAAACAACGTCGGCAGCAACCGCCAAACCTATCAGCAGACCCAGAAGACCAGCGGTGCCTTCAAGAAAAGCAGCGCGGTGTCCCGCACCCGGTCGTCAAGGTCTTCCTTCCGCTCTTCGGGTCGCTCCGGGGCGAGAGGGGGTGGCGGCGCCATGCGGATAAACACCGGGAACCGGCCTGGATGAACAACGGCGGCGCAGTTCCCGGCCCAGACCAATCACCACAACATCCCACGCCAGAATCAGGTGGCGCATTTGAACTCCATGTGGCGCTGGACGGTATGGACCCGGAGGACGGCCTGCGCATCCAATTGCCGTCCCCGTCCGCGGCTACTTCCCTGTCCGATTTCTTGGACCAGGTCTTTCCCGAGGACGAAGACCAACAGCAACGAGTGATCTCCCTGTTGGACGTCCGCGCCAATCCAGACCTACCAGACATCTACGAAACCATCCTGGACGCTTTCGATGAGTGGAGAACCGGTCGCTCCACCCTATCCTTCCAAAACGATGCCAACCAGCCTCTAGACCTGGCTGACCCGATCACAAATCATCTGCAACCAGGGGACGCAAAGATCCCCTTTACGAAAGGGGGGGCTGGGGGATTTCACCTGCACATCCACCGCCACTACCAGCCGCTGGAATACGCGATACGGCAAGGCTTCTGGGACACCAAAGCCGAACTTCTGGAATGGCTGCAAACCCACACCCTTCTCTACTTCATGGACAAACACGAACTGCGCCTCCAGGTATCTCCGCCCGGCGTGGTTGATCATGCCTTGCTATCCATAGCCCACTTGCTCCAGGCACAAGAACTGATAGCCCTCTCTCCAGAAACCAACACTTTCGCCATCACCCGAGAAGGCCGGAGGTTCATCGGCCGCCTGCTGGCCGAAACCGAGTCCTACATCGACCTGTACGACCACTTCAAAGACACCGCATCTGAAGAGGACGCTGATATGGTTGAATTCGACACAGGACGCGGCGCTGACCTGCGTGTGCTGGTATTTATCGCCGAGGGGCTGGACCCCATAAGGACTCTTTTCCTGCTGCGCCTGTACGACGGGACCCTCGATGCCTTCGGGTCAACCTGGCAAGAACTAATCAGCGACGAAAGTTTCTTTGCCGGAATTCTCGAACCCGTGGTAAACCGGCAAGACGTAGAAGAGCAGCTGTTGGAGCGTATCGTAGGCGCTGGTTTCGTGTATCTAGAGGAGAAGCACGAAGAGGCCAGAGAATCAGCAAGCCGGGAAGAGATTATCCAGAGCGCAAGGGCCGAGTCTTAGTGCTAGGTCAAGCTAATTGTGGTCTACTAGCTGGCTGCGACAGCCTGTCATTGCTCCGAAAATAGAATGGACAACTTTCGGTCGCACACTTTGTCCTTCCGACACCAGCCCTTCGGCGGAAGGGTGGGAACGACATTCGGCATTTCTACCTGGATGAAGCACTAGACCTAGTTGAAAACAGTGGTTCGACAGGCTCACCACGAACGGCGGGAGTGTTTCATTCCGTTCGGCCTGAGCCTGTCGAAGGCCCCGCTAACGGTCAGATCGCCAGAAACAGGATCAATGCCGCGCTGATTACCACCCCGCTTTCAATGACAGCGACACCCACGTTCCGTCCATTCGCCAGAGCCTGGGAGACGTTGAATTTGGGCAGTAGAAGCAGATCGATCAGAAACCGCATCACGTATAGCAAAACAAACCCGATTATTCCGAATGTGAGGAACGCCGCGATACTTTCGCCCCACCCGGTAAAATCCCCGAAAAGGGCTTTAAAGGTCACCAGGCCGATCGCGACCAAGTTGCCACCGAAGGCGACACCCACCGCAGTATTGCTGCCCTCTATCTCCGAGTGTATATCGTAGGGCGTGGTGATCTGATAGAACAGAGCGAATACCACCAGCAATGCCAATCCGAGCCCGAAGAACGCCAGGGCGATCAACGCCGCATTGAGCTCCGTGCCGGCTGCATCGCCGGAAATCGCACCGGCAATCATCAGTCCCGTGGCCACGTACATGCCCAACTCAGCGGCCCCGGCGCCCACGTTTTGCCCCCGCACCACTTCTTCCTCTAGCTTGAACTTGTACAGTATCACCCGGTCCATCACCAGCCGAACCAGGTTCAACGCAACTATCCCGGCTAGAGAGTAAATGAAGACCCTTAATACCTCTTGTCCAAAGGCTTGGTCGAATCCCAGCCCTTCAGGGCCTACCAGCGTCGGACTTTGATATAACGCACCCAGGAAAACCAGAATCACTCCGGCAAGGTATCCGGTCAGCCGCAAAGACACCGCTAGATTCTGTTTTTCGCCGACTTCCTGATCGATCTTGTATGGCGTTATCAAGTCTCGCGCCAGTTTGGCCAGTAGAAGTACCACCAACCCCAACCCAACGAACACTAGCCCCCGTGGGAATGCCTGCAGCGTGTCGATAATGCTCTCAATCATTATTTCCTCCCTTTCCCAGCGTCCCCGCGGTCCCCTTTGTATAAGACGATCCTATCCGGTGATATCACCTCGCTGAACGTAGCCTCGAAAGGCTTCCCTTCCCACTTGGACACGGATAAGACGTGTTCACCATCCTCGTGGACCAAGTCCCAATTATAAAATCCCTCGCCTTGGCCACGATTGTCCTGGTAGAACGTCACTTCGGTACTGTTCCGGTAATAGTACTTGTCCCCTTCAACCTCGATGAAATTGTCGATGGAGTGTTCTTCGTCCAGTTGAATCAACTCTTCTTCCGTAGTCCCAATGCTCCCCAGACCTACCGGTTCAGGATCATCGGTGGCTGTTACCGTGAGATCGTGACCATCAGTCCAATCGATCCACACTTGATTATCGCCATCCACGCACAGCGCCTCATACCAAGTCTCAGTCTCACTGGAGTAGCGGTTTATCTTCTCGATGAAAAAGTACACATCGTCGTATTCCAGCCGCAGCCCGGAGATGGAAACGACGTCCCCAACCTTTGCCGCCCGGATACTGTCATCTTGCGAAGAGGGAGAGCCGTCGCCTTTTTTCTTCCCTTTTCCGAATAGCGACCGTAGCACTTAGTACCACCTCTGGGGAAACAAGCTTAGGAATTTTGCCTAACCGGATGTCCTACTGTCATTTTCGACGCTATTTATCCACGCTTTCCGGGCGCGCATTCTCGGCACGCGCCGCAGGACGGAACCGGCGCTTAGAATCCCTGCGATTATACGTTGCTTAAGTCTTTCGGGCAATCTGACGGAGATATCCGTAACTTGTGGTGGCGTTGGCGGACAATAGTTGCCACCTTAGTCGAGAAGTATTAGCATGTGCCCACAGTTTAACCCTAGACTCGAATAGACGTATCGAATCGCACGAGGAGGATCTCATGGCTCGGGATTACCGACTGATGTCCAGCGACGGCCACCTGGAAGTACCCCCGGAACGGTGGGTACACCGTGTACCTGAGAAATACCGCGACCGCGCTCCCCGCAGCATCACTTTGCCCAACGGCGGCGACGCGTTGCTGATCGAAGGACAACCCCTCAGAGAGGCGAACTTCCTGGACCTTCGCGCCGGACGGGCCACCGGCCAGTGGCAGCCCTTCGGATTGAGGGTAGAGGGCGCGGCGGGCATCGGTTCGCCGGAGCAGCGGATACAAGAGCAAGACCAGGACGGTCTTGACGGCGAGGTGTTGTTCCCAGCCCAGGTAGCCGGGCCGTCCCTGTGGCGCAACATCAGCCACGATGATGTTTACAAGTCGATGATCCGGGCCTATAACGACTGGCTGGGCGAGGAGTATTGCCCGGTGGACCCGGACCGCCTGATCGGCATGGGGATAATCCCGTGGACCAACGTGGACGACGCCATCGAAGAACTGGAACACATCGCCAAGTTGGGTTTGAAAGGGGTTGTTCTAGGCGCGCACCCCAACGGAAAGTCCTACCCCCTGCCCGAGGACGACCGGTTCTGGGCGGCGGCGGTGGACATGAACATGCCGGTGACGGTGCACGTGACCTTCGACCGCTCGGGACCTCGTGAGCACGAGCCCACCTTCAGGTACCCAATAGAAGACCCGGAAACCATGCGGAGGATCCGCCGGCCTCTACTGGAATGGGTATGCAACTTCGGCCAGAGGCCGGCGGTGGGGATCATGCAGCTGGTCTTCTCCGGCGTGTTCGACCGGTTCCCTTCGCTGCAAGTGTTCTTTGCTGAGACGCGCCTGGGCTGGGTGCCATTCTGGCTGGAGCACGCGGACCTGTGGTACCAGCGCCACATCGGATGGGCGGAGGAGCAGTTGGGCTTCAAGCCGCTAAAACGATTGCCTAGCGAAGTCATTAGAGAACACATCCTGTTCAGCGTCCAATACGAGCGGGTGGCCGTGGAATTGCGCCACCACATCGGTGTGGACCACATCATGTTCGCCACCGACTTCCCCCACATCGAATGTGAGTGGCCGGACACCAAGCCCATCGTTGAAGAGATCTACGCCAACGTCCCAGAGGACGAGAAGCTCAAGATGTGGGCCGGCAACACCGTAAAATTCTTCAACCTGGAGCACGCCCCCAGCAAAGTAAAAGCGGCCGAGGTGACTGCGTAGGGAAATCCCCCAACCCCCTTTACGAAAGGGGGCTAGATCGGGGGTTGGAAGACTCGGTTTGAGCTATGCCGCCGAACGGAGAGTCTTCAGTCGCCGGTTCCATAATTTTGAATTAAAGTATCCCCATCAAGGGTCGCCGAAAAGCCAGTAACACGGCTGAGCGGGTACCCCCCCAACCCCGCTTTCGTAAAGGGGGGTTGGGGGGATTTTAAGGATTTAGTGAGTCAAAACTTATGCGGGTAGACGTTCACACCCATGTCTGGCCGGACCGCATCGCCGAGGCTGTGCTGGACTCAATGACCAAGGACCTGGGCTTTGAGGCAGTCTCCTCCAACACGGTGGACGGTATCAAGGCCCACATGCGGGCCTCAGGAGTGGACAAGTCCATCGTGCTGGGCATCGTGGACCGCCCCAACCAGGTGCGGCGGGCCAATGACTGGCTCATCTCTATCCAAGATGACATGCTCGTGCCCTTCGGCGCGTTACATCCGGCCATGGATGACAAAGCCGGCGAGGTGCGCCGCCTCCGCGAGAACGGCATCAAGGGCATCAAACTTCACCCCATGATGAACAGCTTTTATCCTGACGACCCGCAGATGTTCCCCGTCTACGAAGAACTGGGTGACGACATGGTCCTTGAGATACACTCGGGCCGGTTCCCCAACGCCCAGCCGGACGAAACGCTTTATGCGGCGCCGGAGCGGATCATGAACGTGGTCCGCCAATTCCCTCGCCTAAAAGTGATTGCTCTCCACCTAGGCGGACTCTACATGTTGGATGAGGCGGAGCGGGAAGTCATCGGCCAGGGAAACGTGCTCGTTGACACAACCTGGCCGCCGTCACTGCGGGATATAGCCTCGGACACCCTAACCGCCATCATCAACAAACACGGCGCCCATAAAGTTTGCTTCGGCACCGATTACCCGCTGGTCAGTCAAGCCGAAGAGTCCGACTACATCGAGAGTCTCCCCCTGTCCGACACCCAGAAGGAAGGCATCTTGGGCGAAAACGCCAGGCTGTTCATAGGCCTGTAATGACGACAATGAAGACCAAAGAATTCCTGGAGCTTCTGCCAGACCTACTAAGGCAGCAACTTCCACCGGAGTTCGCCGATTTCCAGATAGCCCACCGGGCTACCAGCCTCACCAAGATGTATTACGACCGTCTTGCCGTCCACTACGAGGTCCATATCCAGAAAAAGAAGAAAGAGGTAGAGCTAGGGCTTCACTTCGAGTCCGACCCCGACACCAACTTCGAGTATCTTGAGTTGATGAGCCAACGGTCAGAGGATATCAAGGAATCGTTGGGCGCCGACATTGAGGTCGAGGAATGGGTCCGAGGGTGGACCCGTGTTCACACGACCGTGGAACTAGACACCCTCGACGACGACTTCCTGGTGGAACTCTCATTCAGGCTATCTGCCATGATTCAGACATTGGAGCCCATTCTGAGGGAAGCAGCTTAGCTCCGGCTTCGCCACTAAACATTAAACCCCTGCCTGCTTTACCACCACTCGGTCCCTCCTCCCACTCGTGGTTGGATACGGCAGGAAAGACTTTCCCTTCAAGCAACACGCCGTTGGCCGAAACTCCTCGTCCTCTGGCAGTCTGGCGGACACCGAAATAGTTCTTTTTGACTATGTCACTATCCCCCTAACGCCTGTTTACAGCCCAGGATCTTGCCCTGTATGGTTGATTCAACATCAATAACAGTGGCCATAGTGGCGTACAACACTGGGACTTAAACGGAGGTGCTACTTATGCAGTCGACGGTATTGATTCGTGGTTTGGTCGGAACCCCGGAGAAGAAAGAGTTCGAATTGAACGAACGTATCGCGGAGAAAGAAAAGGAAGGGTGGGAAGTAGTCGACATGCAAATTTCTCCACCAGCATTCGGATCACAACCTGTGATTATTTTGCGGCTCACCAGAAATTAGAAGTTCTGGGCTGACGGGCATGACAATCTATCGAAAATGCACTCCTAGTGGCACACCTGGTCATGGGTCCTAAGACGTCCGGGCGCACAAAGGGAAGTGTTGCCTTCAGGCCGGGAACCTAATGGGCCGGATCGTCGAACCAGAATACACAATCCGGGGGATGCTGCCGAACTATTGGCTAGTTAAAATGCGCTGCAAAGGAAATTTTCCCAGGGCCTTTCCGTCTTATACGAAGCTGGAAAGGCAAGAACGTCCCAAGTGAGGTTTTTCAAGTGCTGCAAAAATTAGCGGCTAAAGTAGCGGTACATCCCATAGTTGTGATTACGTCGCTGTTCGTATTGTTGCTGATGATTGCCTGTGGCGGCCCGGAAGATACTCCGGCGACTCCTCAGACATTGGCCCCCGCAGACACCAACCTGACAGAACGGCCTTCCCTTCTCGCTTTTCGGTCCAATAGAGACGGCAACCATGAGATCTACACCATGAATGCCGATGGCTCCGGCCTAACGAGACTTACCAACGACCCGTCTGAGGACGATGCGCCCGCATGGTCTCCCGACGCCAAACGGATCGCTTTCACGTCTGACCGGGACGGCAGCCGGGAGGGGTCGGAGGTTTATGTAATGGACGCCGATGGATCCAATCAGACCCGCCTCACCAATAACCCCGGATTCGACGCTTTCCCCAAGTGGTCCCCTGACGGGTCAAAGATAGCTTTCCACCGGCAAGTCGTGCTATTCGAGATATTCATGATGAACGCCACGGGCTCTAACCCCGTCAGCCTCACTAATTTCGGGGCGTCTACCGACGTGCATCCTTCCTGGTCACCCGATGGCGCAAAGATCGCGTTCACGTCAACCAGGGACGGCAACAGCGAGGTCTACGTCATGACTGCAACCGGGTCGGAAGTGACCAACCTCACGAACCATCCAGAATCCGACTTCTTTCCCTCCTGGTCTTCCGATGGGAAGAGGCTGGCCTTTGTTTCAGAGAGAGACGGCAACCGGGAGATATATGTCATGAACTCGGATGGCTTGAACCAAACCAGGCTCACCGATAACGATAGCTCAGATGCGTGGCCTGCTTGGTCTCCCGATGGCCGCCAGATCGCTTTCACGTCCGGGAGGGACGGTAACGAGGAGATATACGTGATGAGTCCCGATGGATCCAACCAGACAAACCTGACTAACAACCCGGCGGATGAAAGCTATCCTGATTGGTCTCCTGGGATAGTTCGGGAGCTCCCATGACCAACGTGCAAGTGCGGCTGCTCGCCGCCGCCATCGCCATGCTAGCCGGGGCGGTCGCCGCAAGCACCGATAACCTGGACATCAACGTAGGCATCACGATAATCTTCGTGAGCGGAGTCCTTTTCCTCGTTGAATATATCCGTAGCCAGAGATAGGGCTGGCGGTATTGGCTGTTTAAGCAGTTAACCTCATCCGGTCCGTCCCTGCATCGCGTTCCAGACTTTTTCCGGCGTCAGCGGCGTGTCGATATGGCGCACGCCGAAGCCGGACAGGGCATCCATCACCGCGTTGGCTACCGCGGCGGGAGCCGCCACCGTGGGCAACTCTCCAACTCCTTTGATTCCCAACGGATTCATTGGGGAGGGTGTTTCGTGAGTGTCCAAGTTCAACTCGGGTAGACCTTGCGCCAAGGGCATGGCGTAGTCCATCAGGCTGGCGGTCAGGGGTTGGCCATCCGGGGAATAGGCCACTCCTTCCCACAATGCCTGCCCGATCCCCTGGGCTATACCCCCATGGACCTGACCCTCAACCAGCATAGGGTTAAGTATTCGGCCGCAGTCATGGATGGCGGTATAGTTCAGGATTTCCACCATGCCGTTCTCCCGGCTAACTTGGACTGCCACCACGTGGGTGCTGAATGAGTGGGGGCTTTGATAGGGTTGACCCAGCGTAAAGCTTCCGCTGAAGTCCAGACCCGCCGTAACGCCCGGTGGCAACCGCTCTTCGCTATAAGCCGCGGCCGCCAGCTCCCGGAAGGCAACGGTTCGCCCAGGGTCATGACTGCTGAAGGCCTGTCCTTCTTCCAAAACAACGTCTGCTTCGGCACACCCCAGTTGATGGGCGGCGATGCTCACCAACTTGTGGTGGGCTTTCTCGGCAACTAGGTAAAGGGCGGATCCACCGACCACGGTGGCCCGGGTCGCGCCGGTACCACCGCCTGAAGGCACCACGGCCGTGTCTCCGTGCAATACCTGAACGTCGGCGGGCGTCACCCCCAACTGGTCGGCCACAACCTGGGCAAACGCTGTTGCCGAGCCTTGGCCGTGGGGAGAAATGCCGGTCAGCGCCGTGATCCGGCCGTCCGGCTCAATCTTGAGCCAGGCTTCCTCGTTTCTCGACTCTCCCGACCCTCCGGACATCTTGATCACGGTCGCCACGCCTACGCCGATGAGAGGGCCGTTTCCGTTCTTGCTTTCCCGGGCCTTTTCGCGCCATCCGGAGTAGTCGGCCATTTCCAGGGTCCGGTCGAACACTGTGTCATAGTCGCCGGTGTCGTAGATAAGGCCGGTAGGCGTCAGGTAAGGGAAATCATCGGAGGAGATAAAGTTGATTCTTCGCACCTCCACCGGGTCCAAACCCAACTCTTGGGCCACCAGGTCCACCGTCCGCTCCATGCAAAATGCCGACTCAGGGCCTCCCGCCCCCCGGTAAGCGCCGGTGGGCGGCTTGTTGGTAACGACTCCCAGCACCTCGATTCTCGCCGTCGGAGTCTTGTAGGGACCGATGATGCGGTGACTGGCCCGGTAGGGCGGTCCCGGTGTCGAGTTGCCGAAATAAGCCCCGCCGTCGCCAACGATCTGGAGGCGGATGCCCAATATCGTTCCGTCATTCTGTACGGCGGCTTCCACATTCACCGAATGTCCCCGGCCATGGAACCCCAGCATGTTCTCCTGCCGGTCCGCCACCCACTTGATTGGCTTGCCCAGCTTCAGCGCCAAGTAGGACACCGCCAAATCTTCGGGAAACACGCCGCCCTTCTCGCCAAACCCACCGCCCACGTCGGGAGCGATCACACGAATCTTTGCTTCTGGGAAATCCAGCAGCCGGGAAATTTGCTTTTGCACCCGATGGGCCCCTTGGGTCGAGGCCCAGATGGTCAGGAAATCGTCTTCGGGCTGGTAGTGGGCGACCAGGCCCCTCGTCTCCATCGGCACCGGCGCCAACCTTTGCACGTCGTAACGCTGCTCCACGATCAGGTCGGCTTGGGAAAAGGCTTTATCCAGTTCTTCGCCCTGCCGGTCGTGGTGGATGCGCAACGCCACGTTGGTGCCCAACTCTTCATGGATCGGGATGGAGTCCGGAGAAGCCGCCTCCCATGGGTCCAACACCACCGGCAGCGGTTCGTAGTCGACTTGTATCATTTCAAGGGCGTCTCTAGCCTGGCCAGGGTCTTGAGCCACCACCACCGCCACCGTCTGCCCCACGTAGGAAACTTTCCCCACGGCCAGGGCAGGATGCTCCGGAGCGTTGAATTCGTCCACCTCCCACTCCCCGCTCATTGACCTGGTAGGCAGGTCCGGAACGATTCCTAATATGTCCTCTCCGGTCAGTACAACCTCCACGCCGGGCATCTCTTGCGCAGCCGCCACATCTACGGACCTGATTCGGGCATGCGCATGGGGACTGCGCAGGAAAGCGGCGTGAAGCATCCCCGGAATCTTGATGTCATCCACATACGAACCCTGCCCGGACACGAGCCTGGCATCTTCAAATCTTCTGACTGGCTGTCCTGTGTAACCCAATCTGTTCCCCCTCCGGCGCTCGTTGGCTCTCCCGTCTTTAGCGGCCCAAATTTGTCAGGATGATGCCGCCCATTGTATACAGGATGATGCCGCCCATTGTATAACGGTAGTTGCCACGCCACCAGGAGGGTTCCCGTCATTCCGGCGCATACCGGAATCCACGGACCCGCTGGCAACCTGTTTAGCCGTGGACGCCGGCCTACCCCGGTGCGACAATCAGGAGACACACCACATATGTGGGAAGCCAACGAGGACAACCTGGAAGCCATCGCCATGGGCGCGGGGATATTGGGCACGGGCGGGGGCGGCAACCCCTATATAGGTCAGCTTCGAGCCCGGCAGGCGATCAAAGAGCACGGCCCGGTAACAGTGCTGGACCCGGATGAACTGCCTGACGATGCCCAGGTCATCTGCGTGGGAGGCATCGGTGCGCCTACGGTTGGGATTGAGAAGGTGCGGGACCTCCAATCGCTTTACGCTCTTCGGGCCATCGAAGAGTTCACCGGCAAGAAAGCCACCGCCCTCATATCCAACGAGATCGGGGGGAGCAACTCGGTGGAGCCGTTGATACCGGCGGCCATGACTGGCCTCCCAGTGGTCGACGCAGACGGCATGGGCCGGGCCTTTCCCGAGTTTCAGATGAAAACCTTCTTCGTCTACGGAGTGCCTTGCTGCCCCATGGCCATCGCCGACGAAAAGGGCAACACCGTGGTCATCCCCGAAACCATCAGCCCGGCATGGGCCGAACGACTGGCCCGGGCGATAACGGTTCAGATGGGATGCGTCGCCTGCTACGCCGTAGCTCCCATGACCGCTGAGCAGGTTCGGCGGACGGCGGTGCTGAACACTCTATCCTTGGCCCGGAACTTGGGAGACGCGGTCATTACCGCTCGTGTGCGTGGTGAAGACCCAATCGAATCCATCTTAGGCACGTGTCCGGGCAAGATTCTGTTCAATGGTAAAATCGCCGACGTGGATCGGCGGACGACAGCGGGCTTCGCCCGGGGTAGCCTATCCATCGAGGGACTGGCGGACTACAACGGCGAACGGTTGGCCATCGAGTTCCAGAATGAAAACCTCATCGCCCGCCGTGACGGGCAGATCGTGTGCACCGTCCCGGACCTGATCTGCGTCGTAGACTCGGAGACCGGGGAGCCGGTGACCACGGAGTTGCTGCGCTACGGGTTGCGGGTAATCGTCCTGGGTTTGCCCGCGCCTGACCTGTGGACAACTCCGGAAGGATTAGCGGTGGCCGGACCCCGAGTCTTCGGCTATGACACCGACTTCTCCCCGATCCAGTTGTGACTACAGGACACGCTTGCGTAACCTAAATAATAGGGCGAATGAGTATAACCGACAGGAGTCAATACTAACGTGTTTATAGGCGTCGACGTGGGGGGAACCAACACCGACGCCGTCCTGATGGACGGTGTAGAGCTGCTGGCCAAGGCCAAGCTGTCCACTACGCCCGACGTAACCGAGGGTATCGTGGCCGCCTTGACAGAGGTTCTTGCCCAGCGGCCTTCCGATGGAACGGTGGATGGAGTGATGGTGGGCACCACCCACTTCACCAACGCCCTCCTAGAGAGCCGGCAACTGACTCCAACCGCGGTCATCCGGTTGTGTCTTCCCGCCACCACTCTACTTCCTCCTCTGGTGGACTGGCCCGGCCCCTTGCGGGATGCCATCGGCGGATTCACCTACATGGTGCCTGGTGGACACGAGTTCGATGGCAGGGAAATCTCTTCCTTTGACGCCTCGAAAGTTGCTGACGCGGCGAAAGAAATGCTGCGTCAAGGGGTACGGGCCGTCGCCATCTCCGGGGTGTTCTCCCCGGTGAACCCGGCCCACGAGATCGAGGCCGCCGCCGTGATAAGCCGGGTAGCTCCCGGTCTCAAGATAACCCTCTCCCACGAGAATGGGCGCATCGGCCTGCTGGAACGGGAAAACGCCGCCGCGCTCAACGCCTGTCTCGGCGATGTCGCGGCGCGTACCATTCAGGGCATCCAAAACGCCATCAGATCCTTGGGCCTCGAAGCTCCTCTGTACATGAGCCAGAACGACGGGACGCTGATGGACGCTGAATTCGCCGCCCGGTTTCCGGTGCTAACGATATCTTCAGGCCCCACCAACAGCATGCGAGGTGCTGCCTTCTTATCCGGTGTCCGCGACGGCATCGTGGTGGACGTGGGCGGCACCTCCACTGACGTGGGCGCTTTGGTCAAGGGTTTCCCCCGGGAAGCGGCGGTGGCGGTCAGCATAGCCGGCGTGCGGACCAATTTCCGGATGCCGGACGTACTATCTATTCCCTTGGGCGGGGGCAGCGTTATCCAAGAAAATCCACTGCGCATCGGCCCCAACAGCGTGGGGTACCGTTTAACCGAGGAAGCGATAGTTTTCGGCGGTGGCACGCTGACCGGTACCGATATTGCCGTGTCCGCGGGACTGGCCCAAGTCGGAAACCCCGCTCTAGTACAAGGGCTGGCAAGCTCGTTGGTGGAGCAGGCGTCGCAAGAGATTCAGCACAGAATGGAAACCGCCATCGACCAAGTCAAGGTCAGCTCTACGGATGTGCCCGTTGTCCTGGTAGGCGGGGGTCGCATCCTGGCGGACAGCTCCCTAAGCGGAGCTTCTCAGGTGCTGCGCCCGGAACATGGCGACGTCGCCAACGCCATCGGAGCGGCTATCGCCCAGGTAGGTGGTCAGGTTGAAAGGGTTTATTCTCTCGAGTCTACGAGCCGTCAAGAGGCCTTGGCCGAAGCCCGAGCCGAGGCTATCAACAAAGCGGTAGCCGCCGGCGCCAAACGGGACACGGTGGAAGTCGTGGAGATCGACGAAGTCCCACTAACCTACCTCCCCAGCAACGCCACCCTAGTCCGAGTGAAGGCCGTGGGTGACCTGGCTCGATCCAGGTGAAAGGTCCTTCGACAAGCTCAGGACGAACGTGAGAAGAAGTAATTACCGTTCGTGGTGAGCCTGTCGAACCACATCCCGGCCTGCTTCTAGAACCGGGCTTGCTGACCTATAGTCGTGTAAGTGACCGGGCTAGTCACGGTTAAGCCCGCCTCCACCGGCAGAACTATCCCGGTGATCCAGCGGGCCTCTTCGCTGGCCAGGAAGACCGCAGCCCAACCGACGTCCCAACCGGTTCCCTCGGTGCCCAGGGGCGCCGCGGACTTGCGTTGCTCGCGCTGCTCGTCGTTCATCCGGGGAGCGGTCATCGGCGTGTGCAGCAGGCCCGGAGCGATGCAGTTGACCCGGATGTTGTCCTTACCATGATCAGCCGCCATCGAAAAAGTCAGACCGATAACGGCGGTTTTGGTGGTGGTGTAAGGTGTTTGGGAATGGGCCCGGAGCCCGGCGATGGACGAAATGTTGATGATGGATCCGCCGCCGCTTTTTATCATGTAAGGAATCGCGGCGCCGCTGGCGAAGATCATGCTTTTCACGTTGACCGCGATGATGCGGTCCCAGTCGTCCTCGCTAACGTCCACCACCGTTCCCCGCATGGACATACCAACGTTATTGTCCAAGATATCCAGCCGGCCGTAGCGCTCCACGGCCGCGTCCGCCATCGCCTGGCAATCGTCGCGGTTGGTCATGTCGGCCTCGAACACGGAGGCCTCTCCTCCTTCTTCCTGGATCATCCTTTGCGTTTCTTCGGCCCGTTCCAGGGTGGCGTCCACCAGCAATACCTTGGCCCCTTCCCGGGCAAACAACAGCGAGGTCGCCTTTCCGTTGCCGATCCCAGGCCCGCTGGACCCGGCCCCGGTGACGATGGCTACTTTACCTTCCAGTCTAGGTCGTTCCGGCATGGGTTTGCTCCTTGGGTTCTTGCCTGCGTTTCTTGGCTAAATGGTACAATCAAGGAAATGCCGGGACTTGTCAAGCCAGGCTCAAGCCGCTAAAACGTCCGGAACTCTCCTACTGTTTCCTTGACTGGTTCCAGCGGGCCGCTTACACTGGGCATTAGACAAATACACCTCTGGAATTACTACGAATACAAATATGAACGGACCTATACACTCCGGCGACGACGTAGCCCTTTTTATCGATTGGGAGAACTTTAAGATCAGCCTGGCGGTGGGCCACCGGACTCCCAACGTCTCCGCCCTGAAGGAAGAGGTTTCCAACCACGGCCGGGTGGTGGTAGCTAAAGCCTATGCCGACTGGGTAACCCGCGCCCCCGAACTGCGGGGCGCCAGCCAGTTCATCAACGACCCTCCTGCCCTCTACGCCGCGGGTATCGAGCCCGTCTACGTGCCTACCCGTCTGGCTTTGGGCAGCAACTCCTCTCGCACCACCAGGGTGAAGAACAGCGTCGACGTTAAAATGACCGCCGACTGCATCGAGATCGCCCACTCCTACCCCAACATCGGCACTTACGTTCTGGTTTCAGGCGACTCGGATTTCATCCACGTGATCAACGCCTTGCGGACCATGGGCAAGCGGGTGATTATCATCGGCGTTTCCTGGGCCACGTCCCGCCGGTTCGCCGACACGGTGGACGCCCTTATCCTCTACGACCAAGACATCGACACCGTTGTCCCAGAGGAGCCGGCTGCGGCAACCGGCACCGGCGCCCGTGCCCCGTCGGAGCCACCTCCGGCAACCGGCGGACGCGGTCCCGCCCGGCCAAGTGCGCCTGTCGGCAAGCAGGATCTGGCGGCGATCATCTCGGCGATCGAAGATATTATCCGCACCGAGCGTCAGGCCGGGGGCACGCCCCTGCTCACGTCGATCAAACAACGACTATTGCGCCGCTACCCCGACTTCGACGAGAAAAAAGTCGGTTTTTCCGGTTTCAAAAAGCTCATGTCCCGTGTGGCCCAGGAAGGAAACATCCGGCTGATAACCGCTGGACTGGTCGATTGGGCCATCATGGCCGACGAAGAGACCCCTGCGGACGCCAAAGCCACTGAATCAGATAGTGCTCAAAGCGCAGAGGATGATTCCTCAGACGAGTGCCCAGCGGAAGTCAAGCGAAGCCGTTTCTCCTTTGGGCGGCGCAGGACCCCAGAGCGGCAAGAGACTGCCGCTGAGACCCCGGAAGAACCGGCTGAAGATGTTTCAACCGAGGATGATTCAACCGAACAACCGGTCGAGTCACCCACAATGGCCGCTGGAAGCGTTGACGATGAGCCCGACGACGCTCCCCAGGATGTTCCGGAAGATGTATCCCCGAAAATCATCGGCGAATTCGTCAGCGATGATGCTGTCGCGGTCCCGCAAACCACCCAGATCAACGGACTAGCCGCGATACTAGCCGAGACACTTCCCCAACTTAACCTCCCGCCAAGCCAGCCGGACGGTTTGGACGGCCGCCGGGTAGCCGACATTATCATCATGGCCGACACCCTGGAACATCAAGAAGCCGTCAGCCACGTGGCTTTCAACTTCCTGGTGAGCGAGGTCTGCCAGGCACTGGACGAAGGGCTGAAAGCGGAGCACCTGGAAATCACTCAGCGTTGGGGCCAGGACTTTTCCCGGACCTACGTTACCAAGATGGTCCGAAGTCTGGGGAACGCCGATCTGTTCACCAAAGGTTGGCACACAGCCACGGACAGCGAGTCGGGGCGCAGCAGGCGCTTGCGGACTTTCTATCTGAACCGCACCCATCCCTTGGTGGAGAAGGTTTTAGAAGACCGCTGGGCCCCTCAGGAATCCCAGGACGAACCTGTTGCCGCCGTATCCGTAGCCGGTCCCGAACCTGCCGGACCCTCCGAATACGGGGATAGTTCCGACACTATTGGGACGTCCACAAACGAGGGAACTGCTGACTCAACGGAGCCTTCTTTCCTCTCCAGAATCTTCCGCTCTAACCGGTGATTCCAACAGGCTCGCCCAGAGCCAGCACCCGACGATATTACATCCAGGTCGTTGGCAGTAGCATCCTGAGGACCTCAAGACAGCCTAGAACGTTGTCAGGATCGAGCGGGTAGCAATTCTTTGGCGCCAGTAGATTAAGAAATGCTGATGGATCATTTCCGAATCCTCCGTCTTCTTTACGTTCCCACGTCTTATATCAATAACCGTTTGAAACGACGATGCACTTACAATTCGGGAATTCCTTCGCGTACCTCTCTACCTGGTTCCGAGCGTAATGTAGACCTTGGCTAAAGCTCTTGGTCTCGATAATAAGGACACATTCGCCATTGTTTCTCCCATATGGTCTGGAAAAACAGGCTATGTCCGCCCGTTCTCGCCCTCCGGCCGGTAATTCAATCTTTATTTTTTGCTCAGCCTAGCCCAGAGCTAAAAGCAAAGGAATAACTAGGAAGGTACGAGCCTCGTGTTCCCCGACATCCTCCCAACGGCGTCCATGGTAATACCGAGCCAGGCGGCGGATCCGGTTAAAGGTCGCAGTCAATTCCTCCGCCGCCCCGGGGCGTAGCCCTTGGCTGATCAAGTGCTGTACGATTTCATCATCGTCGACCACCGTGGTTTGCCCCGGTCCGGAAGCAATGATCTCCTGGGCAGGAAAATCTGAGATAACTTGGTCTGCGTCCAACCGAAGTTGTTGCTTATGCACCCTTTGAATCGTGTTACGAGTGAATCCCTCAACGCCCACCGGCTTGGCCGGAATATGCCAATCAACGTAGCAATAGGCACTCAGGTCCCAGCCATCAACATCCTTCAGCCACTTCTTGTCTCCGTTCCCACGATGCTTGCCATCACGGCTAACGACTTCCCCGGCGGCCACTAATTGCGATCTGCCCTTTTTCAGGAGCACCTGGTCGCCAAGTTCAACCTCAGTCATCAATTCTGAATTTATTTTCCCACCAACGAAGGCGATGCCAAACCGGAAAAAGTACTCTAGAGTAGTCGCGGCCACGCGAACCAGCGGCAATCTGCCAATAATTCACCATTTCGATCGCCTCACATGTCCAGAATCAGGGTGGACCAGCCGAAGTCCCTGGCCCCCAGTCCTACGGCGGTGAATGGCTCGTAGTATTCCCGGAATCCTGACTTCTCGATGCACTCTTGACTCTTCGCCACGATCGTGTCCGCCAGGTCCGCATAGCCATGGCGTCGGAGGGCGTGGGACAAGAACCAGTTGGTGTTAATCCAGGAAGGCCCACGCCAGATGAACCCTCTGGGGTTACCTGGCATGAACTTGGGGTCCGAGGCGGGCACCGATGGCAGCGGGTAGGGTGTCCAGAAATGCTTGGGATCCGTTACCCACGTGTTCACCAACCGCTCGACGATGGGCCGGGGCAGGTCTTCCATCACCAGCGGCATCAACGAGCTTATCGTCACTTCTTTCAGAGGCTTCTCGGCCACTCCGGATAGATCGAAAAAGGCACCCACTTCCTCGTCCCAACACTTGGCCAGCAAAGCGTCTCGAGTCTTGTCGGCTTCCCGGTTAAACTCCGCCGCCTCCGGCGCGTCGCCCAACAGTCTGGCCAACGAACGCAATCCCATGACGTAGATGGAGTTCACCAGAACGTCTTCCACATGGAACAGATCGGCGGCCAGAATCCGGTGGTCGTCGCCACGAAGGGGCTCGTACGCCGCATAGACCTTGCGCAACGCGGTGATGAATCCCTGGTTGCTCAACTCCTCCAGGCCCAAGACCTCATCGTACTTGGGCGAGCAGTCGGTACCCGCCTCCTCGGGCTGGATAACCGCGATCAGACCGTCGTTATCGGGATCGCGCATCTCGCGCAGCCATCGGTAGAACCCGGTTAACACCGGTAGCGCCGCATCCTTAAAGGCCTCGTCGCCGGTGGCCTGGTAGACCCGCTCCACGGCATAAGCGATGATGGGCGGCTGCATGGTCGCTGAAGTATTGGGGGTAGTCATTCCAACGATGTTCCGGCTCAGGAAGTCAGGCTGCTTCTCCATCTCCCAGAAGATCATGTGGGGCATGAAGCCGTTGGGCAGCGCACCGCTCATCAGGGTAGTTAACTCCTTCTTGGCCTGTTCCAGGTCCAAGTGGATGAGGGCGATGGCGTGGAAGCAGGAGTCCCAGAACCACTGGAAGGGGTAACCGGTCAGAGAGGGACAAACAAAGCTGTATTCTTTGCCGTTCCAGTCGGCCACTCCCTGCTTAAGATTGGTCAACAAAATCTGCCGAGCTTTGGCTTCCAATTCTTGTCTATCCATCCTAAATCCTTATGTGGAGGAGAAATTTCTCCCTTAAATTCGTGGGAATCAGCTTCTAAGAACCCGCAACCTCATAAACGCCCAAGTATTTTTCGGCAACCGCCGGCCAGGTGAACTCTGACAGTGCGTAGTCCCGGGCGTCCTCGGCTAATCGATCTCGGTGGGCGCCGTCGTTCACCAACCGCACCAACTCTCCAACGGCCTCATCCTCATCGAACCGCTCCACCACCACCGCGCCCCGGGTCAACAACTCCCGATTGGCGCCTACGTCGTGGGTAAGTACGGGAGCTCCGTAGGCCATCGCTTCGAAAAATACCAACCCGAAGGCCTCGTATTGAGAAAACAGGACGAAGAGGTCGGCTTTGGCGTACCAGTCTGTAAGCTCTTTATCGGAGACTTCCCCGACCATCGCTACCTCATCGCCCAATCCATAATCCCGGATGATTCCAGCAATCTTCTTTTCATCACCTTCATCTCGTCCTACCAGGATCAACTGCACCGAACGTTGAAATTGACCGCGAGCCCGCCGGTATACTCCCAGCAGCCACTCTTGACCTTTGTGCCGGCCCAACCGTCCAACGCATAAAAGAGTGAGAGGTTCACCTGCCCCCTGGGGATCGGGAGTAAGCGTGGTCTCGGGCAGGGGCGCCCCCCACCCGATGATACCCAGTTTCTTCCCGGGTACCAGATAGGCCCGGCGCACCAGGTTGGCCTCCTGGCGAGTCAGGGCGATCACATGGTCCACCACATTGCAGATGAACGCGTTTATGGGCCGGAGCCACCAGCGGATCAGGGGCAAGGCGTGGTAGGAGGGGGTGAACACGAACCGGGCTTGATTGCGGTACCAGAACCACGACCAGAAGTGTCCCCAGAACCAGCCATCGCCCACGAAGTGGACAACGTTGGGGTTGAATTCTTTGAGGTAACCACGTACCTGCATCGGCGAGAACCAGACCAGCGGGCAAGAATACAGCGGGATAGAACGTTTGGGAAATCCTTTCAGCCGGTAGATGCCGATGCCCTCTTCCGTGGTTTCCCGGTCGGCCCAGTCCGGATGAGGCACCCGGGGGAAAGCGTACTTGGTGGTTAGTACCGCCACCGCCTCAACTTGATCGGATTTCTGAATCTGGAAAGTGAGTTGCTCGATGGCCCGCTCGATCCCGCCCAGGTAAGGGCGAAAATAAGGGGTCAAAAATAGGACCCGGAGAGGGGCGTCGCTCACAACGCCCGCTCCAACCCTTCCCGCCAAGCGCCGCTGATCTCCTGAAGGGGAAGGTCGATCTGACGATTCACCCTAAACCGGTCCCCGCCGGTGGTCCCAAGCCGGCGTATTGGGACTCCTGACTCGTCCGCCAGCCGCTGCAGCGCCGTCCAGTCGTTTTCAGCTAAGGACACCACTATCCGGGATTGGCGCTCTCCGAACAGAGCCGCGTCCCACCTTTGCGGCAGAGGGAACTCACCCATGAATCCGGCTCCGCCCTGAACGCTGCATTCCGCCAGGGCCACCGCCAGGCCGCCCTCGGCGCAGTCGTGAGCCGAAGCCAAGATTCCGTCCCGGATAGCCCGGCGGCAGAGGGCTTGCAACTTCCGCTCCATATCCAGGTCTATAGCCGGACGGCCTTCGATCTTGCCGTGGAACACTTGTAGATACTCGCTTCCGGCCAGGTCCGAGGACCGGGGCCTGCTCCCAACGTCTCCCAACAAAGCCACCGTCAGCCCATCACCCGGGAACGCGGATTGGGCGTAGCGTGCGATATCCTCCAGCAGGCCCAACCCACCCAGCACCGGAGTAGGATGGATCGCCTGTCCCCGGGACTCGTTGTACAGACTGACATTGCCGCTAACCACGGGCACTCCCAGGACACGGCACGCCTGGGCCATGCCGCGGATGCACCACTCAAGCTGGTAATAGACCTCCGGCTTCTCTGGGTCGCCAAAATTTAGGCAGTCGGTAAGGGCCATCGGTTCGGCGCCTGAGCAAGACAGATTGCGGCAAACTTCGGCCACGGCTATCTGGCCGCCCCGGAAGGGGTCCAGGTAGCAATAGCGGCCATTGCCGTCAATGCTCAACGCAATGGCCCTGTCCGTGCCCCTGAGGCGCAGCAAAGCGGCATCGCTGCCAGGCCCCACCACCGTGTTGGTTTGCACCTGATGGTCGTATTGGCGGTACACCCCTTCTTTGCTGGCGATGTTTGGGGCCCCCAGAAGCCGCAACAGCACCTCTTCCGGACTTACCGAGGGCAATGACACTTCGGAAAGGGAGAGCCGCTGCCGCCGCGCTTGATCCTCAGAAGGAACCCCTTTAAGCCGGTACTTGGGGGCGTCCGACAGGTGGCGAATGGGCACCTGGGCTATCGTTTTATCCTCTTCGACGATGCGGGCAACGGGATCGCTGATCACCCGCCCGATATCACGGCAGGGAATCTCCCACTTATCGAAGATCCGGCGAATCCTCTCTACCTTGGCCGGCGCAACCACCAATAGCATTCTTTCTTGAGACTCGGACAGCATGACATCGTAGGGAGTCATACCGTCCTCTCGCCGGTGCACCTGAGATATATCCAGGATGAACCCCTTCCCTGCCTTGTCCGCCGATTCCACGGTTGAGCTGGTCAGTCCGGCGGCGCCCAGGTCTTGGATCGCCACCACGTCGCCGGTTGCCAAGGCTTCGAGGCAGGATTCTATCAAGATTTTTTCCAGAAACGGGTTGCCAACCTGCACGGTGGGCCGCAGTTCCTGCGCTTCCTCAAAGGTGCGTGAAGCCAACCCCGAAGCGCCGTGGATCCCATCACGGCCCGTCCCTGAACCCACCAGCAGCAAGACGTTGCCCTCGTCGCCCGCCGCTGACGTAGCCAGGTCTGCCTTGTTCACCAAACCAACACACATGGCGTTGACCAGCGGGTTTTGGGAATAGCAACTGTCGAAGTAGATCTCGCCCCCCACGTCGGGGATCCCGATACAGTTGCCGTACCAGGAGATGCCTCCCACCACGCCCTGGAACAGGTGGCGGTTGTGGGCGTTATCCAGGGGACCGAAGCGAAGGGAGTTGAGCAGGGCGATTGGACGGGCGCCCATAGCCAATATGTCGCGCACGATTCCGCCAACACCGGTAGCCGCGCCCTGAAGGGGTTCCACGGCCGAGGGGTGGTTGTGGGACTCCACTTTGAAGACCGCTACGATCCCATCCCCCAAGTCCACCGCGCCGGCGTTCTCCGCACCTGGATCGGACAGCACCCGAGGCGAGCGGCTGGGGAACAACTTCAGCAGAGGGCGGGAATGCTTGTATCCGCAATGTTCGCTCCAAAGAGCGCCGAACATGCCCAGCTCCACCGGGTTAGGCTCCCGGTCCAGCCGGTCCAAGATCAAGTCGTATTCGGCCCTGGAAAGGGCTATTTCATCCAGCTCTTGTTGAGTAACTGTCATAGGGGTTCTAGCACCTTTCGTTCGGACACATCAGGAGTCATTTAATACGTGCCCACCGGATGCGACCCATCCGGCTGATAATCCTCGCGGTAAACCTTACCCTCGCCAACCCGGAAGTAACTTGCCGCCGGGCCGAAGAAGTCCCGCACCGGCTCCAAGTCGGTGGTGGTGATCAAAACTTGTTGATACTGGGTCACTTGCTCCATCACTCGTAAGCGGCGGGACGCGTCCATCTCCGACAATACGTCGTCTAGCAAGATAATGGGAGCCTCGTGCCGCACCGCCGACAGATAGGCGGCCTCAGCCAACCGTAGCGTAAGGGCGATGGTGCGGGCCTGCCCACGGGACGCGAAGGTGCCCATGTCGACCCCGTCTATCAGAAGAGAGAAATCATCCCGGTGCGGGCCTGCCGCCGTAACGGCGGTGGCGCGTTCTTTGGCTTGGGCTGCTGCCAACGAATCGCGAAAGTTTTTCTCGACCGCATTAGAATCTTCAGCTACCGGAACGCTTGGACGGTATTCCAGCCGAAACTCTTCGTCCGTCCCGCTCAGATCACGATGCCGCTGGGCGCACCAAGAATACAACGTTTTCATCGCTTCGTGCCGTTTCCAAGTTAGCCACGCCCCTTCACGCACCAATTCCCCATCCCAGAACTCCAATTCGTCCGCCCTGGCACGCCCGTCCCGGACGAGACGCAGTAGCTGGTTGCGCTGCTGCACCACCCGCTGATAACGCTGCAACCCCTTCAGGTACTGATTGTCAGCTTGGGAGATAAGGATGTCTAAGTAGCGCCTGCGGCCGGCCGGAGGACCGAAGACGAGTTGGATATCGTCGGCGGTGAAGAGAACCGAATTGACCATGCCCACCAATTCGGTGGCGGTCCGGCGGACCCGGCTAACCCGGATCTCTTTTCGAACGGTGTAGCCTTTAGTCCCGGTAACCCTCTCAGCGCTTTGAGGATCCGTCCTGTGGGGCACGCTCTGGTAACCCACGTAGACCGCCAGCCGCTCCCCGTCCTTTTCGACGATGCCTCCCACCAAGGCTTGACCTCCCTCGGCGGCCGCCTGGAAGTTGACCACTTCCCGCTCGTTCTCCGCCCGGTAGGAGCGAGCGATCGCCAAGAGGTAAATGGCCTCCAGCAATGTGGTCTTACCCTGGGCATTGGCGCCATAAAACACGGACACGCCTATAGGGAGGTCCAGTTCCAGCTCCACTAGATTGCGGAAATTAGTCAGGCTGAGGCGTGAGATGTAGGCCACCCGGTCCATTCCCTCCCGGAAGTAGCAACTCCTAGCCCTGAGGCGCTTGCCGCGTTTATTGTACCAGCCGGGTAGGGCTAAAACAGTCAGGACCGGTTAGGGGTCATCTTCGGGGAGAACATACTCGTTCGGGGACGGGAAAGCGCGGAGCAGATTATTCCTGGGTTTCGAGGGCACGTATCTCGTCGTCAAGACCTTGAACGGTGGAATAATCGCCCGCGGATAAGCGGAAGCAGCGGTCCAGATAAAGTTGAGCCAACCTTGACGCTTTCTGTGACGTATCCTTGGCAACCGCCAGCAGGCTGCTAACTCGGAAAGTCTCCGGCAGGTGCCGGGCGAGGACAGTGATCTCTTGAGACATCTCATCTACGGTGCCCGCGTCTCCGCCTTCCACGGCGAACCGCATAGTCCCCAGTAAGCGCGCCAACTCAGCCAGTTTGTCGCTTTCGCTCATCAAGCCAAAGAGGACCTCGTTTACCTGATAAGACTGATCATCATCGACTTCGGGGGCTGGGACATCCGAAGTGGTGGCCTCTTCAATGGCCTCAACAGGCGCCATGCCAGCATCGCCAAGGCACTGAGTCCAAAGGTCGGAGTACGCCTGTACCGCCTCAGTCACCGCTTCCATCATTCGGGGCAGATCAAAGGAAAACATACTGCTGGCGTAAACCAGATCGTCTTGCCTCAATTTGCTGATGCGCTCCAACTCCGTGAAGCTGTCCACGGGTTCCGGTAGCGGAGGCATGGCGAAGGCAGATAGATCGTTCAAGGGCAGCCCGCCAAGATGTGTCGCCAGGAATGGCGGGACATACTTGCCCAGGTCTGCCTTGATGGGCAGCGTGACAACGTAAGTGGCGTACACTTTATCCGGCTCCGTGTCCACCCGGAAATACAACACGGCGTGCCCTTTGGGGCGTCGTGGGTCTCCTATGTCGAAGGTTAAGTCCATACTCTTTTGTGCTTTCCTTGCAACAATCATCCATCCGGCCGGATCGGTAAGCTCATTATAGGCTATGGCGGGAGCTAAGGACAAACCCATCTGGGGCCGATCACGACGACGCCGAGCTAGGCGGTTACATGATAGAATACGTCAGGCTCGCCGGACACCCAACAGCCAGGAGGAGATTGCAAATGGCCGAGCAACCACTGAAGATATTAGACTACGACAAGCTGGAGATTGGTGAGGAGTTGGGCTCCTACGAATACCTCCTCACCCAGGAAATGCTGGACAACTTCCGCGCTTCCATCGACGACCCTGAAGCCTGCTTTCCGACACTCGCCGTCAAGCACGATGCCACCGCTCTGAACATAGTTTATAACGACACCACCGGCGGTGTAAACGCGGGCAACGAGGTTGAGTTTTTCAACCCACCCATCCCCGGCAAGAAAATCTTCGTCAAAGGCCGCATCGCCGACAAGTACCTTCGCCGGGACAAGCCCTATCTGGTGATCGAGGCCACAGCCACTGATGAGGACGGGCGGTTGTTGGAAAGGCTTAAGACGTATCAAATGAAAAAACCCGATGAGGTAGGAAAGAAATGGAATCCACAAACATAGAGATCGGCGCTCAGATTCCCTCGGTTACCAAATCCGTGACCACGGAAAGTATTCTCCAGTTCGAGTCCTGTGCGATTCTGGAGCGCGAAAATATCCACAACAACGAAGAACTGGCCAAGCAACGCTTGGGCACCACCTATACGCTGGCTTCCGGCCGTATGTCCATAGCCTTTGCTTCTGAAGCCATGCGCAAGTTCTTCGGCCCCGACGTCTTTCATCACACCGGCAGCGTCAATCTCAAGTTTCTGCGCCCGGTGAAGAACGGGGATACCATTACCGTCACTGGCTCGGTCAGCAGCCAGCGGCAGGTTGAGAATGGGACGGAAATCACGGTGGACCTCCACTGCGAAAACCAGAACCATGACAGGACCGCCGCCGGCATCGGTACCGCCATCGTTTAGCAACGCCGCCGTAGATCAAAGCACCGGGTGTTAGTCCGGTTGCATCCAATATACGGAATGATTACACTGCGAATATATCGGTCCTTAACTTAGGAGGAACATGCCGGATCCAGAGTATGGCAAAGTGGAGATTGAAGTCATCTACTGCTTGGCTTGAGGCTACTATCCCGTCGCCTCGTGGATGGCGACCGAGTTGTGGACCGCCCATGACCCCGGAGATGTGGCGATCAAGCTAACCCCGGTCCATCAAGGCAGGCTTGAAGTCATGCTGAACGGGGAGTTGATCTTCGACCGCAAGGCCGACCCCAACGGGTTCCCCAACCTCACCAAGATCAACGAGCTAAAAATGATGGTCGCCGAGAAGATATTCGAGTTCGATACGGCGGTGGCCAGCGGATAATAGCGTGCCTAGGCCAACTTAGGATAACTTCGTTGGGATGCAGCTCTGGGGTCTTTTCCAGGGCTGCATATTTTGTGAAGCACTGATACATGGAGCGTAACTAGTGGCCAACCAAGAGCATCTAGCGGTGGTCAAAGCCGGCCCCAAGTCCATCGCCGATTGGCGTGAAGAGAACCCGGGAGTCGCTTTGGACCTGGAAGGCGTAGACCTATCCGGCGCCGATCTAAAAGAGTGTAAGATCAGGAACGCCAACCTGAGCGGCGCCTCTCTTGCCGGAGCATCTCTCTTCCGGGCCAGCTTTGCCGGCGCGGACCTCACCAGCGCTAACTTAGAAGGCGCCGATATGGGCAGGGCTACTCTAGCCGGCGCAAACTTGGAAGGCGCAAACTTGACCAACGTTAATCTGTATTGGGCCGACGTTAAGCGGGCTTCGCTACGAGGAGCCAACCTTCGCTGGAGCCGTGTGGTGCGTGCCTGCTTCCTAAGCGCCGACCTGACCGGGGCCGACTTTAGCATGGCGACCATGTTGGAAGTAGACCTTCGCGGCACGGATCTGACCAACGCTTGCTTTCAGTCGGCCAACATGAACGGGGCGGACATGGACCGGGCGGTGATGACCGGCGCGGACTTTACCAAGGCGATGATACGCGATTCTATGTGGACTATGTCCGACATGAGGGGTGCTAACTTCGACCGGGCCAGTCTCCACCGTTCCGACCTCAGCATGGCCAAGTTCGACGATACCACTCGATTTCCCCAGGGTTTCGATCCCTACCACACCGGTGAGAAGGATGTGCTGGACTGAAGTTCTGAATACATCAGTTCCGCCGGTATACCCCGGGAGGTTTTCTTGGGAGTATTGCTAGTCTCCGCCCATCTTTCCGGCTCCGGCAAGACCAGCCTGGTAGCGGCGCTTCTGACCCAGCTGCTCGCTGAAGGCCGGAGAGTGGCCTATTACAAACCATTCTCCACCTCCCCGGACAACGACCCGGATATCTCATTTATCTCCGAAACGATCCTTGCCGGTACGGACGGCCCGCCGGTTCCTACGCCTTTGGCGCTGCCGAGGAACGGCTCTAACGGCCCGCTCCTGCCGGAGGAACAATCCCAAACCATCCGTCAGTGTCTATCAGAAATTCAAAGTACCGCCGGCGTAGTCCTGATCGAGGGCCCCGACGCCGTGTCACCGGATGGAGAGCCTTGGTCCCTGCCTATCGACCTGACCGATCTGTTGGCGTGCCCGGCCTTGTTGATATTCCCCTACGCTAACGGACTGGACTTCCAGACGGTGCTAAGCGCCGCCGAGAGCTTTTCCCCAGGCTTGTCCGGACTTGTCATCAACGGCGTGACTAGCTATCGGCAACGAGACGTTGAGCGGGGATCACTGGCTCAACTGCGCGCCGCCGGAGCAACGGTATTTGGCGCTATCCCCGAAGACCGTGTCATGCTGGGAGTGACTGTGCAGCAGATCTCCGAGCAGCTAGGCGGGCGGTGGATCCAAGACCCGGTGAACACGGACGCCTGCATCGACCGGTTCTTGTTGGGCGGCAACATAATGGACGCTGGACACACATACTATGGACGCTACGCCAACCAGGCAGTGATCGTCCGGGCGGAGCGGCCCGATATCCAGATGGCCAGCTTGATGGAAGACACCAAATGCCTGGTATTAACCGGCGGCTCCGAGCCCTCGGACTACGTTAAAGCCGAAGCCTTGGAAAAGGACGTGCCGTTGATCTCGGTGACGGAAAGCACGCTGAGCACCGCCGAGGCCCTAGCGGGCGTTTTGGAACGGGCCACGCCTTACTCCCGAACTAAGGTAGAAAGGTTCGGCCAGCTCATGCGGCAAAACTTAGACATGGAAGCTCTTTCTGCCGTCTTGACCACGTCATCTTAGCTTGACTTGCAACCCGCTTCCCACCTAGAATAAGACTAGCTAACCCGTACGGGATTGCAGTGCTCTGGAGGATACAATGGCTATCACAATGGACGGCGTCGAACTGGGCGTTAAGATCAGCGAGTTGGCGGCCACTAAGATAAAATACTTCGCGGATAAGCAAGGTATCGAAGAGAACGTAGGCGTAAGGGTCTCGGTCAAAGGCGGCGGCTGTTCCGGGTTGACCTATGATCTGCAGATCACCGACCAGGAATTGGAGAGCGACAAGACCATCGAGCAGCATGGCGTAAAGGTTATGGTCGACAAGAAAAGCTACATCTATCTGGTTGGGACAGAGTTGGAGTTCTCCGACGGTCTCAACGGTAAGGGATTCGTCTTTACCAATCCCAACGCCAAGACATCTTGCGGTTGCGGCACTTCCTTTAGCGTTTAGCGTCAACCACAACTGAACTTTTAGACGCCGCCCTATCGAGAGACAGGCGGCGTCTTTTAAATTCCGGATGATTCGGAGGACACAATGGCTCTACGGCGTTCAGCCCTCCATCCCGTTGCCGCCGCCACTGGAGCAGCATTTCAGGAGCGCCACGGTTGGGACCTAGCCACGGTGTATAGCACCGTCGAAGAAGAGTACCTGGCCTTAACAACAGCGGCGGGCGTTCACGACGCCTCCTACACGGGACGGCTCAGGGCCATCGGGGCCGACGGCTTGGATCTGCTGAACCGATTGTCCACCAACAAAGTGTTGGACCTACAGCCGGGGCAAGGAGCTCCAACCATCCTGACCACCGCCCGGGGACGCATCCTGGACTTGATCGGGGTGGTCAACGTTGACGACTATATATTGTTAATCACCAGCCCTGGAGCCCAACAGCAGGTGATCGACTGGCTGGACAAATACACGATAATGGAGGACCTCGTCGTCGAGGATATCACCGGGGAATCCACCATGCTGTCGGTTTTGGGGCCGGCCAGCAAAGCTGCGGTGGAATCGGCGGCAGGAACCTCACTGAACGAATTGCCGCCCTATCATTCAGTTACTGCGGAAATGGCCGGCCACCAAGTTCGCATAGTCAATCGCCCTTTTGGGGGACTCCCCAGCTTCGATCTCTTGATGGATCCGGACGCCTCAGCCGGCGTTTGGGATCACCTATCGAAGTCGGGAGTCCCGCCGGTGGGAGAAGAGGCCCTTGAAGCGGTTCGCTTGAGCTACGCCGTGCCCGCGTACGGCCATGAACTTGGCGAATCTTATAATCCCTTGGAGGCCGGACTTATCGGGTCCATCGATTTCGCCAAGGGCTGCTACATCGGCCAGGAAGTCATCGCCAGGCTGGACACTTACCAGAAGATACAGAAGCACCTGGTACGGCTGGAGTTTTCCGCGGACGCCACCGTGTCCGAGGGCGACACTTTGAACGATGACGGCCATGACGTGGGTAAGGTTACTTCGGTGACCAAACTACCCAACGGCCTAGGCCTGGTCGGTATGGCGTACGTGCGGAAAGCCAGCGCATCGCCGGGCAACGTCTTGGAGCTTGCCGATCCTTCCAGCGGCCAGGCTGAGATCACGGCCCTGCCCCATCTGTTCGGACCGGACAAGATTAGCTAACCCAGCTACTAACTATCTGCTACATAAATTCGGCGGCTACCTGAATCTTCCCGTCGGGATCGGCCTCCAACAAGGCGATAAAGTCGTAGCCTCGTCTCCGTATCTCCTCTCCCCCACCCTCCCGGCGATCCAACACAGCCACCACTTTCACGACGACACAGCCCTCTCCCTCGGCCGCTTCGATAGCTTGGAAGAGAGACCCTCCGGTGGTGCAGGTGTCGTCTATGATAGCTACCTTGCTGCCCACCTTCAGTGGGCCTTCTACTCCTTTGCCCGTGCCATGACTCTTGGCTTCCTTCCTGACGATGAAGGCCGGTATCGGCGTTTCGTTGATGTAGCTGGCTAGAGCGATGGACGCGACGATCGGGTCGGCCCCCAAGGTCGGACCTCCCACAGCCTCCGCACCGGCTTGCCGCAGCACGGGCAGTAGGGATCGGGAGATCAAATAGGCCCCTTCCGGGTCCAAACTCAGCAGCCGTCCGTCGAAATAGTAGGTGCTCTTTTTGCCCGAAGTGAGGGTAAAATCTCCGTACTTCAGCGCGCCTTTCTCCAACGCCAACTGGAGAAGACGGTCAACCCCTTCGCTCACTTACTCCACCTCCCAGATTCATACGAACGTATCTGAGCTATTGACGCGCGTATAAGTTCCGCTCTTGAATATACTCCGCCACCGAGTCAGGGACCAACTCGCGCACCGATTTCCCTTGCCCACTTCGGCGCCGGATCTCAGTCCCGCTAATATCCACCATGGTCGTATCCAACCGTGTCAACCGGTCAGCGGCCTGGGGGAAACTGCTTAACCAGGCGGGCCATTCAAAATCTTCGTAACCCGGACGGGTCACCACCACCAGATTGCACAGTTCCAGTACCCGCTCCGGCTCCTTCCAGTCTTGAAACCGGCTCAGAATATCTACTCCGACGATAAAGTACAAAGCCGCGTCTGTCCCCAGGCTGTCTCGCAACTCGATCAGTGTATCCACGGTATACGTTGGTCCGCTGCGCCGCGTCTCGTTGTCACAAACCTGGAAATACGGATCGTCGGACGTCGCCAGCTCCACCATGCGCAGCCGGTCCGCCACCGGCGACAGGAACTCATCCACTCTCAACCTTGGCTGTCCCGTGGGGATGAACAGGACTCGCTCCAGGTCCAGCTTAAGCCGGACTTCTTCAGCGATCTTTAGGTGTCCCAGATGGATCGGATCAAAGGTTCCCCCAAGAACACCTACCCGCACGCTAGAACCACCCGATCTCGGAATTGCCGATCCTTATTGTATCGCCCGCCTCTATTCCCGCATCCTCCAACATTCTGGCTACACCATTCTTGTTCATCTGGTCCCATAGCTGCAATAAGACGCGCCTATCCCTGGTATCGGCCATGCCGACCAGCCGCTCCAATTCCTGGGCTTGCACAACGAATACTCCATCTTCTCGACTGACTCGGATCGGGGTCCTCTTGCTTTGCCCCCACTTCACCGGTTCCGGCACGATCTCTTGTTCTGCAGCCTCTTTGGCCGTCGCCGCAAGCAACTCCACAACCTTTCCCAAGACCTCGTTCACTCCCTCTCCGGTTACAGCCGACATGAACAACACATCCAAGTCGTCTATTCCATCCTCTTTGGCCCGTTGGCGTATCGAGTCAGCAATCTCGTCCTGCAGTTCTTTCACGTCGGTGAGATCCATCTTGTTGACGACGACGACCTGGGGTTTTTCCGCTAGTTTCTCACTAAACTGGCGCAGTTCATTATTGAGCATCTGGTATTGCCGGCCAGGATCTTCGGCCAATCCATCGACTACATGGATATAAACCCTAGCCCTTTCAGCATGCCTCAGAAATTGGTGCCCCAATCCCACCCCGCTATGTGCCCCTTCCAATAATCCAGGAACTTCCATCATGACGAAATCTTGCCCATGGGCGCTTACCACGCCCAACACCGGTTCGACTGTCGTGAACGGATACTCGGCGACTTTGGGTTTTGCTCTGGAACACCGGGAGATCAATGTCGACTTGCCCGCGTTAGGACATGCCAAAAGCCCCACATCCGCTAGCAGCTTCAACTCGAGAAATAAGATTTCCCGGTCCCCGCGGTCACCATTTTGGGCCAACAACGGTTCTTGGTTGGTCGGCGATACAAAGCGAGTGTTCCCCCAACCGCCCCGTCCCCCCTGAGCGACCATTACTGGAGATGTATCACAGATATCCGCCAACAAGAACCTCTCCCCGTCCTCATCTTCTTTCCAGATCAACGTTCCCATTGGCACGCGGATGATCTGGTCCTGACCATTCCGTCCCGTACGGTCTTTACCACGTCCATGGCCACCCCGTTCTACGTAGATAGTACTCGTGAACTTCAGGTGTAGCAGGGTATTAAACGAAGAGTCGCCGCTGATGTACGCACTGCCACCGCCACCCCCATCGCCACCATTCGGGCCTCCGTTAGGGCGGTACTTTTCACGCAGAAAGCTGATACAACCGTTTCCGCCACTACCGGCGTGAATATTTAGTCTAACTGTATCAATCAAATGGACCTAACCTATAGAGTAATAATAATAGCGTTGACAGTGTGGAGAACTTGGGTGAAGGGTGCGAGTTTGTAGGTGGCTCTTGTTATTTTAACATGGCGTAGATATTTCGGAGAGTGGAGTACTTGGCGCCAGGAGTTGACAGAGTTGGGAATAAGTTGGTATGTGTGCACGGCCTTGAAGACGTTCGTATTGAGGAGGACCAGTAATACATGCCGAACTGGAAATTGTCAACAAGTAAATGTCAGTTATCCACTGGGAATTCGAGTTGAGGCTGGCGTATTAGAAGCCGCGGAAGCATGCCAATATCGGCGTTGCGGGGGGGAAAGGCGGGTGGTATCCTGAGGCGGCTAAGATGAGGCGGAGCGGCTGCGGGGAAATAGTGAAGGTTGGGGAGATACCGTCTAAGAGAAGGTAATGGACTTGGATCGGGTCTCCTACAGCGGGAAGAAAACCGGCGGCTGGGTAATTATACTTTCGTTATTGACGCTGGCTCTCGCTTGTAATGGGACCAGCGAACCGGTCGAAGAACAACTTGACAAAGTGGTGGAGCCTGGGATCGTCGAGCAAGGAGAGAGCGAAGAGGTGGCCGTAGACCGGATTGCTTTCATGACAACGGACGGTGAACTGTTCCTGGTGAACCCCGACGGTTCTGAGCAACTAAAGCTTGCGGGAGACACCCAGGTGCAGGGAGGTCCTTTAGGCGCGGTGATGGCTCAGCCACGCGGCGTGAATTTCTTCTACTCCTGGCCGACGTGGTCGCCCGATGGGAAAAAACTGGCGGCTTCTTTGATGGAGGTAACCGATGGACAGCCCGAGATATCTGTCCAAGTTATAGATGCGGCGACAGGAGCGGCCACTACCGTATTTCGGAACGAAGTCCCCGGCTTGGTGGCTGAGAATGCGCCCCATTACCTTTATTGGTCGCCTGATAGCCGGACTTTGGCAGTGCTAGCCAGTACTCCACAAGGATTAACCCTATTCGCCGCCGACACGGAATCATTGACCGATCCAACGGTGATCGAGTCAGGAGCGCCCCTGTACTTCCATTGGGGAGCGGACGGCCAATCGATGCTGTTGCACGTGGGCGATGAGCTTAAATTTTTGACCCGGCCTTTCGGTGCTTCATCGGGTCAGCCTATCGACGCCGATCCGGGGTTTCGCGTGCCGGCCCTGTCCCCCGACGGCAGATATATGGCTTATATGGGAACTGGTGCGACCTCGGGGTCATTGCTGATCGCCGAGACGGGCGCTACCGGTACCGCCAGAAATGCACTTGACATCGGTTCCAGGGCAGCTTTCGCTTGGTCTCCTCAAGGTGGAGACTTGGCGGTGGCGGACCAACAGAACGACAATGCGCCCACCTTTAATAGGCTGAGGGTTGTCCCCGGTGATGGTGGTTCGATCAAGACCGTGGCGGAGGGCCGCATCATTGCGTTCTATTGGTCGCCCAATGGGGAGATGCTTGCCTGGGTGGGACTGGATGGCGGTAACAGGGAGTTCGTTTGGTGGGCCGCAACCGTCGAAGGAGGCGAGGCCCGGGAACTGCTGCGCGCTCAACCATCAAACGACATGCTGGTCACGCTGAGCTTTTTTGATCAATACGCTTATTCCCACTCCCCCTGGTCTCCCGACAGCTCTCGTCTGGTCTTGGCGATCGTCCCGAACCGGTCTAGAGAGGGCCGAAACGGTTCTACGCCGCCGGGGCCCAGGATATTCGTCGTCGAAGCCAGCGGGTCTTCCGAGCCGGTGGAGGTTGGAGCTGGGTCGCTGGCTTTTTGGTCGTGGAATTAGGCGGCGGGCCGGACAATCTTCCCTTTCGCCCGGATACCACTTTAGGTCCGGACGCCGCTGCCCTAGGAGAACGAGGTTCCACGTTCTGCTTGGCTTGTTGGCGGCCCTGGTGCTGTCATTTGCGGCAGGGTGTGGATCGGCTCCAACTCCCATCCCCACGCCAACGCTTGAACCGCCGCCGGATCCGAAAGCAACCCTGGCCCTTGCCGTGGCCAACCTGCTCTCGCTAAACTCGGTGGCCTTCACGTTAGAGCACCAGATAGGTAGCACGCAGCTGCTGCCCGGTTTGGTCATGAAGAAAGCCACGGGGGAGGTGGATATTCCCGACCGGCTACGCCTGACGGTGGAGGCGGAGGTAACGGCCCCCCGCACTTTTGTGGAGATCAACGTTATCATCATTGGGCAAGAGGCATATATGACCGATCTCTTCACCGGGCAGTGGCGTATGGTGCCTCCGGAATCTCTGCCGGTGAATTTCTTGGACTTCGGGCAAACTTTGGCGAGCATAGTGGAAGCTGTCACTGATCCTGCTTTGTCGGGCGTTGAAGAATCGGGAGGCCGGCAATACCAACGTATCACCGGTCTGGTGCGTTCTGAAGCCCTGGCATCGTTGGTGCCGGGCGCGGCGGAGGGCCTTGAGGTCAAGTTGGAATTGTTTGTGGACCGCGCAGACGGCCTGCTGCGCCGGGTGGTCATCACCGGCCCAGTGGTTAACGGTGACGTGCCGGAAACCGTAAGGTTGCTTTTCATTGACGATGTTAACGTGCCGGTAGACATAGCTCCGCCGGAATAGCCTGATGGGCTCGATGATTGGACCATCTCGCACTTTGCCGGCGCCCATGATCCTCACCGTTGTGGGGTTGGGCGCCTTCGTTACCGCCTTGGATCAAACGGTGGTGGTTACGGCCCTGCCCAGTCTGATGCTGGATCTGAAGATATCTTTAACCCAACTGGACCGGGCGTCCTGGATCATCACCGCCTACTTGTTGGGCTACACGGCCGCGATGCCGGTGATAGGCCGCCTGGCCGATGTCTACGGCTATACCCGAGTCTATCAAGTCTCCTTAGTGGTGTTCGTCATAGGCACCAGCCTGGTGGCCGTATCTCAAAGCCTGGAGTGGATGGTCGCCGCCCGGGTGATACAGGCCGTGGGCGGTGGGGCAACCGTGCCGATCGGGTTGGCCATCGCGGGCAGCGCCCTTCCCCGGAAGCAATGGGGGTTGGCCTTGGGCATCGTGGCGGGCGCGGCGGAGGCCGGCTCCATGCTGGGCCCGGCCTATGGCGGGGCCATCATCGAGCTGGCCAACTGGCGTTGGATATTCTGGCTGAACGTCCCCCAGAGCGCGGTACTGTTCCTGGCCCTGTTCTGGCTGCCCAACCAACCGAACCGGCAGAATAGGATAGATTACTTGGGCAGCGCCCTGCTGGTGGCGGCCCTGCTTCTCGTGTCGTTAGGGCTGTCCAGGAGCAGCCTGTTCACGCTTTCGTCGCCGCTTCCCTTCGTCTTGGGGGCCGCCGGACTGGCTTTGGCGGGGTTACTGCTTGCGGTGGAGCGCCGGACGGAGCAACCCTTGCTCGCGCCCGCCCTATTCCGCGCGACGTCGTTTCTGGCGGCCAACGGAGCCCAACTATTGGTCGGCGTCTCCCTGATCATCGCCATGGTGACTGTGCCTCTGATGGCCAACACCGTCATGGGGAAAACGCCGCTGACCGGCGCCATGTGGTTGCTGAGAATCACTGGAGCCATCCCCTTGGGGGCGGTGGTTGGCGGTTTGGTGTTGAGCCGGGTGGGAATCAGGCCGGTTATGGTAGCCGGGCTAGGGCTGACGGCCCTTGGATTGTTCCTGGTCAGCGGTTGGGAACTGGACGTGGGAGAGCCTCAGTTGACGCTGCACCTGGCTGTTGCCGGATTGGGATTTGGGCTGGTGATCTCGCCGATAATGACGCAGGCCCTTACCTCCGTGTCCGACGACTACCGGGCCACCGCCGCTTCGCTGGTGGTAGTTGCCCGCATGTTGGGGATGACGCTGGGCCTGGCGGCGTTGTCCGCCTGGGGAGTGGAGCATTTCCAGACACTTATGTCCGAATTGGAGTTTCCGCTGCCGCAACCCGGGGAGAGCGCCGAGGAGGTTCAAACCCGGCTGGCTGAGTACAGCGCGGGCCTGAACGCCGTTGGACTGTCCCTATTCCACAATTTTCTAAGGGTTGCCGCGGGCGTTGCGCTGGTGGCTATTCTCCCCGCTCTGGCAATGGGGACCGGCCTCGGTAGGTCTGGAAAGAGCGACTGACGAGCTAAAGCCTTTGGTCGTTACACGGGCGCAAATCGGGACTGCCTGGCGTGGCCACGGGTATTTGGGTGTTGACGCCGCCGCTTATTCTAGTATAGGGTAGTCGCTGCGTACCCAGCCGATGACATTGGAGGCGACCACGTGTTTATTCACCATTTTCTGACCAAGAAAGCAATTCTTCTGATCTTCGCGCTTACCCTTTTTGCGGTGGTTGCGGCGTGTGGCGGGAGCGATCAGGCTGTCAGACAAATCGAAGTTATCAAAGAGGTACCTGTAGAGAAGATCGTCATCAAAGAGGTAATCAAAGAGGTACCTGTAGAAAAGATCGTCAAGCAAGAAGTAATTAAAGAGGTACCCGTAGAAAAGCAGGTAATCAAAGAAGTTCCGGTAGAGGTCATAAAAGAGGTAATCGTAGAGAAAATCGTAGAGAGAATCGTAGAAGTCCAGATAGCACCGCCGGTCAAGGACAAAAGAGAAATCGTTTTTGGTGGGTTGGACTGGGACAGCGCATTAGTCCAGAACGGTGTGGCCCGATATATTGTTGAACATGGTTATGGATATCCCACTTCGCAGATAGAAGGTTCGACCTTACCGCTGTTCCAGGGCCTTCGTAAGGGCGACGTAGATATAACCATGGAGATCTGGCTTCCCAACCAAGACGCAGCGTGGAATGAAGCTGTTAAGGCAGGCGAAGTGATTCCAGTTGGCAAAAGCCTGGAAGATAACTGGCAAAGTTCCTTCCTTATCCCGGGTTATCTCCAGGATGCCAACCCAGAACTCGATTCTATCGAAGATTTGAAGAACGACGAATTCAATTCATTGTTCGAACAAGATGGTGGTAAAGCAGTACTACTCGGGTGCATAGCTGGCTGGGGTTGTCGTACCATGCAAGATGGCTCACCCGACACTGGGGTAGGGCAAATAGTCGGGATGGGTTTGGAAGACCACGTGGTATTGCGTGATCCTGGTACGTCAGGGGCTTTGGCTGCTGCCATCGAAGGAGCATTTGCTAAAGAAGACGCAATCCTCTTCTATTATTGGGGACCAACGGCGTTAGCCCACAAATTAGATATGCGAGATTTGGAACAGCCAGACCCTTCGGAATGCACTGATAACTCTCCTGTGCATGGATGCGCATTCCCCGCAGCGGAAATCATGATTGCGATGAATATTGAGTTAGTTGCAGACGCGCCAGAACTGATTCCGTTCTTCAAGAATTGGGATTGGAGCGCCGGCAACCAGCTGGCAGCAGAGGGATGGTACGGTGAAAATAAAAAAGCACTTAAAAACGCAGGACGATCGAGCGAAGAAATCTACTCTGCCACGGGCATCTGGTATTTAAAGAACAACGATGCCTGGAGGGACTGGGTTCCTGTCGATGTCTGGGCCAATGTCAAAGCTGCCCTAGCCAAAGAGGATTAACTGCCGCGCCCCGAAAAGCAGATTACGATTCTGACGAAAGGAGCCCCCGTCGTGACGGGGGCTCCTTTCTATTACCCTTGTTCCAAGTCTGCCCTGGCGTGGAGTTGGGCCTGAGATCAACTGTCGCTGCGTGACAGGACGTATCCCTGGGAGATTCGGTCGATGATAATCGCCATGATAACGATTGCTGTCCCAGCCACGAAAGCTTCGCCTTCCTCAAGTTGACCCATAGACCGTAGCACTTCTATACCCAGGCCTCCTGCACCCACCATGGCCGCAATCGTAGCCATGGCCAGGGCCATCATTACGGTCTGATTGATCCCTGCCATGATGGTCGGAACGGCCATAGGAATCTGCACTTTATAAAGTAACTGGAATGGGCTTGAGCCGAACGACCGGCCGGCCTCCACGACTGAAGGATCGACCTGCCGTATCCCCAAGTTGGTCAGCCTTATACACGGTGGAAGGGCGTAGAGCACAGTCGCCAGGATTGCTGCCACATTGCCGAGGCCAAAGAGCATGATGCCTGGGATTAGGTAAACGAAGCTGGGCATCGTCTGCATACCGTCCAATACAGGACGAATTAGTTTTTCCACCGAATTACTACTTGCCGCCAATATGCCCATAGGGATGCCGAAAGCAATGGCAATGGACACTGATACCATCATAATGGCTACTGTGACCATTGCCGGCTCCCAAAGATTGACCAATCCGATGGCTACCATTCCCAGGGCTGAAGCTATTCCAACGGCAAAGGAGGCTATTCTCCAGCCGAGCAGGAAGATCAAAGCTACGACCACAGGCCAAGGGATCCAGACCAAGAAGTCTCTCAATTTGCCGAGGGCAATCTTCAAATTGTCGCTGATGGCGTCAAAGAACCATTCCCCGTTTACAAGTATCCACTGAAATCCCCCGTCTAGGAGACCGGTAAGCTCAGGTCCCAAGTTCGTCGGGTACTTTAGCGCACCGGTGACGCCGTACTTGTGAACAAGGAACGAGGCCAGGAGTGCAATGCCGATGACGGCCGCGATTATGGCCATCTTGCGAATTCTCTCGGCATTTTCGCTGGCGCGTGTTGCGCCCTTGCCGGTGATCAGGTTGGCGATCTTCCTGAATTTGATTCCCATATTTCACTCGCTTCGCTGAGGATGGAAATTCAATGACCGTACTCACCACAGTCCACAAAGATTTTACTTTCACCTTGGACAAGTCTATCTGTTAGGGGCGATGAACGTATTGCTTTCATTGACTGCCAGGATTGGCGGATCGGCATCGGCAACTGGTGCCCATCTCTATTTATATTGAGGAGTGTAAGCTGGCGGAGGGTGGGAACGAATAGGGTGGGGACTAAAGGTTGGCGGCAATGACCATAAGTATATCCCTTTGCGCTGCTACACCCAGGAAGCAATTGCTTCCGTCGACTACAGGAATGGGAATGGTGGCATCCACCAGAGCAGCGAGGGCTTGTTCTAGCAGAGTTTCCGGGTGCACAGTGGCCACATCGGTGTGGAGAATGTCTGTGAGGTCTCCGGCTGGTCGTCCAGCCAGGAGTGTTACTTTCTGCTTGGGGATAACGCCGATGTATTTGTTGTCGGTATCCACGCAAATCGCATATTCAGTACCTGCGCGGTCCATCTGAGCAACCAAATCCTCTATGCGTCGCCAATCCGCTATAATCAGCTCTGGTTCGCTGATTATACTGGCGACGTTGATTACCTTGGTCTTGGGAATGCCCTGGGTGAATTCCTTAACAAAGTCGTCGACGGGGTTCATGATAATGTCCTGCGGGCTGCCCAGTTGTATGATTTCCCCGTCCTTCATTATGGCGATCCGGTCGCCTACCGTAACCGCCTCATCCAGGTCGTGGGTGATAAAGATGATGGTCTTCTGGATCTCTTCTTGGAGAGAGGCTAGCTCGCCACGCATCTGGCGCCGGATCAGCGGGTCGAGACCACTGAACGGTTCATCCATGAGCAAAATCTCAGGGTCCAGGGCCAGGGCCCGTGCCAGGCCCACCCGTTGCTGCATGCCGCCACTCAACTCCCTTTGATAGGACCCTTCCCAGCCGGTCAATCCCACTTTCGCCAGCATTTCTGAGGCAACTTCGTACCGCTGTTCCTTGCCCACGCCACGGACTTCAAGCCCGTAGGCGGCATTATCCAAAACGTTCTTGTGTGGCAGCAGGCCAAAGTTTTGAAAGACCATGGCCACCTTTGAGCGCCTGAAGTTTCTCAGCTGGTTTGAGTCGTAGTCTATTATGTTCTCCCCATCAACAAGGATATCCCCCGAAGTTGCCTCTATGAGTCGTATGAGACAACGCACCAGGGTAGATTTACCGCTCCCAGAAAGGCCCATGACAACGAAAGTCTCTCCGGTAGTAGCCTCAAATGTGACATCCTTGAGGGCTACCACCAGATTAAGCTCTTGTTGGATCTTCGTTCTGCTTTTCTGAAGGTTTTGGGCTTCCAGTGCCCTTTCCGGGTTCTTGCCGAACACCTTCCAAAGAGACCTCACCGAGATTGTGTATTCGCCGTTTTGTGGTGTAACCGCGGCCCCGGGCTCGCCTGGGGAGCCAGCGCTAGGGAGCTCATGGCCTGTTTCAAAACCGGGCCGCATGATTAACTCCTGGGTGCCCACGGTTTCTAAGGGTTGGTTTGGCATATATCTCATCAAGACCGAGACTTGCGAGATGCGAAACCGGGCAAGGGGAGAATACCAGAGTTGGAGACATAGGCGTGAGGCGATAACCCAGTGGCTACCCTAGCGTGTCCCCCATGGTTTGTCAACTTGAGGGTAGGGTTTACTCCAATAGGGCTCACTAGGCGAAGGCTTCGTCCAGAGTCCGGACCTGGGCCGGAGACAGACGCCAGCCCGATGCGGTACAGTTTTCTTCGGTCCGGGTGACGCTGTTGGACTTCGGGATGACGATTACGTTAGTCCTAGAGGTGCACCAGTTCAGAGCCACTTGGGCCATAGTCCTGTTTGTCTGGGCCTCCACCTGCTCTAGGATCTTGAGCCGGCGGTCTGTAAGAAAGCGAGAGGGGGTGGCCAGAGAGCCATCGGCGATAATTGTGATATGGTGCTCCTGGTAATAGGGCAGCAAGTCCTGCTCGATGCGGCGGGAGTTCAGGTTGTAAAGGACCTGATTGGACACTATGGGGTGTTTGGTCATTACTTCCTGGGCTTCTTGAAGTTCATTGACGGAGAAGTTGCTTACCCCAATGTATCTGACCTTTCCGGCGTCGATCAGTTCCTCCATCGCCCGCATCGTTTCGGAGATGGGGACGCTGCGGTTGGACCAGTGGATCTGATAAAGGTCGATACGATCCACGGCCAATCGGCGCAGGCTCTCATCAGCGGCCCATAACACCTGGTCGTAGCGAAGATGACTGCCCAAAACCTTGGTGGCAAGGAAAACGTCGTCGCGGCGTCCGGCGATGGCTTGCCCCACCGCGTCTTCGGTTCGGTACATCTCAGCGGTGTCTATCAAGTTGGCGCCGAGATCAATCCCCCGGAGCAGGGGCGCGGAGCCGCCGCTGTATTTCCAAGTGCCCAGCCCAATCTCCGGCACCATAACGCCGGTGCGTCCCAACTCTTTCAGTTCCATAGAATGCAGACTCTCCGAGGATTTAGATTCCAGGGATTTAAACTCTGATGATTTCAGCGTCAGACAAACGATTACCCCTCAAAGACCCCTCCGTGCAGACGGCCGTATAAGTCGTTGAACTCATCGACTGTATCAGTGGTGGTATGCCTGAGGAATGCCCGGTATATCTGTGTTTCGTTAACGGCCCGGCCCTCCCGTTTTGCCAACTCGTACAGTTCTTTCCAGGACGACCGGAAAGACTCCGAGCCCAGAGTATTGTATAGATCCAAGAATAGGTTTTCTCCCTGGTTATCGTTGCAAGTGAAGTAGGGTGATGCCTGGTGCTTAGTCAGACCATCCACCGCCAACCGGTCGATCAGACCTTGGATCGACTGAAGACCGGTCGATTTGCAGACGCTTACCGCTCTACTCAGCGTGTAGATCGACCGGTCTTCCAGGGATTCGCCGTAAAGGGTGTTCCGGACATAGCTGGCAAGAAAAGAGGCGCCGCCCTCTTGGAACCAACGTGGCGCCTCTTGGGGCCCCCAGTAATAGCCGGCTAATTCGTGGGTGATGATTCGGTTGGTGTCGCCTTGTCTGCCGAGTTCCGAATTGACCAGTATATGAGTTCCCCGGTTTATTCCGGTCAATTCGAAATCTAAGGGCTTATTTAATTCCAAGGGCGCGGCTAGAAGTAGAATAACCTCCTGCCGGGGGAAGGGGACGCCCATGAAGCTCTCCATGGTTCGCATGGCGTCTTCCACCTGGGCCACAAGCTCGCCGGTTCCCGGATCTAAGGATGACTGGATATAAGTCAGACGAACCTCTCCGCTTAATGGCATCGTGGCAATCCGGGATTCGACTTGGTGCTTTACGATCAACTTGGTAAAGCTTTCCGGCCCGAAAAATCGGCCCTTGGGCGTACCCACCACGATCACGAACTTTGCTTCTTGGTCGTCGAGACCGTCCAAGAAGCAAGGTTGCTGCGCTATCAGCGTCAATACCGTGGGGAAGTTGACGGCCAGGTGGAGCAGGGACAGGAGAGCGTCTTTGTCTTGGCTCTCAAAGGACGTTGATAAAAAGGGCATCCCGGCCACCTGTTTGGCTACCGACGCATTCTGGGACAGGAGTTCTCGGAGACGGGTCAATGCCTCGCCTTCGTCTTGGCTAATGTTAAAGGTGAGCCAGGGCAAGCCCGCAACCACTTTGGCCACGGCCGTGTCTTTCGCGGCGATACCCGCAAGGTCCGACAGCGCCGCCCGTTCCCGTTTGGATATCTCGTCGACGACCCAGGGGAAGCCGGCCACGGTCACGCCCAGCGCGGCGTCGAGCGTATGGATTTCGTCGATGGAATTTATCGCATAGGACTCGTGGGTAGAGATGTCCTCGCCGGCCCAGGCATAAGATGTGACGTACCTGGCCAGGGACTTGTCGCGAAGGGACAGGTTGTTGATACTCCGAAGGGCTTGGCGGCCATCTCCGGAGGGGCTTTTAATCACCCAGTTACTCCGGGTGAGATTTTGCAATAAGAATAAATCCTGAGTAGCCAACGATTTGAGGTCCCCCAAAACAGCGAGCTCGTCCGTGTTGAGGCCGTCCTTTATCCATGGCATCCCAGCCAACTGCATGGCCAAGATCAGATCCTGCTCCGCCAACAACGCCAAGTATTCCAAAGCCCCCGGTTAGCGGCGGTTGGGCCGGATAGGATCCAAGGATAGGCCGCGACTGTGGCAGCCATGTTGGGGTCTGTTCTCATCAGCGCTGCCAGGCTCTCCAGGTCTCGCTGATTGTCGTATGTAAGTGAGCCGGTGGACCAAGTAAGGTCATCGCGGATGGCCAAGAATCGGCCGGAAAACGGGATAAGGAGGTCAACTACCTCGAATTCTCCGGAGGCCACCAACTTGGAATCGACGTTCAGGTCAACTTTGTAGACGCCGATTGGCTAATTGCCAGGCAAGGTCCATCCCCAAGCTAAGGCGCCGGAACTAAGAATTGAACCAGCAGGAATGCTAGCGTTGTGGGTCAAGCTGTTCAGCACACTGCCGTCAGGCCGGTAGTACACCGCTTTGAGGGTGAATTGTTTCTCGTTTGCCGGGGGCGGGTGGGCAAGGTTCAATTCCCAAGCGACCGATCGGGTTGTCGACTGTGCTAAGGTCCGCCGGTAGACCCTGTCTGCGGTAGGCAGGAGGATATCGCCGGACTCGAAAAAACGAAGCTCGGTAACGCGGGAATCCACCGAGGGGATCAAGCCGGTGAAATTGGGCTTGAACTTGGTTACCGGGAAGGGAGTCGGAGTTGGATCGGGAGTGGCCGTTGGGACGGGCAGAGTCGGGGCGGGAGTCGGCTCCGGCGTGGCGGTCGGGACCGGTGTTGGTGTGGGAACTGGAGTGGGCTTTGGCGTATGGGTCGGTTCCGGCGTGAACGTAGGCGCCGGAGTCGCGGTGGGAGGGACTGGCGTGTCCAATGCCAGCGGCGGCGGCGCGAGGATGGTTGCCAGGCCCGATGGGAAGTTCCGAGGGTCCACAACTGACGGGGAATCAGGCTCGGCATCGGGCAGCGCGCCCAATTCCAATGCCGCGGCGATGGTCGCCTCGACGTTGGGCGTACCAGGCACGTCCGCCTGCGGTGACGGATCGAGCGTGGGATCGGCGGCTTCCGAGCCGCTGCAGCTCAATATAACCGTCATTAGGACCAAAGCTATGATGCCCGTGAATCGCTGCCGGACCATCCCTACTGTTCCCGTACTGGCCGCGTCACGAGGCCACGTCCACAACCAGCCAGAAGCTTTTTTTACGCCTAATCATGTTAATAATCATTGTACGCTGTTGCTGTCGCGCAGTCTGGCCGAGATATAGTCGGGTTCAGCAATTGTTTCGAATCTCAAGCGAGAGTGGGCCAACTATGGTATAACAATCCCAATCAGCCAGGAGTATTCTTGGCTGATATTTATCGCGGCCTATTGGCCATACGCCCGGCGCGGGCAAGCTGGATTGAGGTGAACTGATGGAATTCGAGGATGCCCGGCCATTCATGGAAACCAACCACCGGGGAGTGATCAGCACGATGCAACGCAACGGGGCGGTACAGACCAGCATCGTTGTGGTCGGCGCCTACAAAGGGAACGCCGCGTTCGTCTCAGTGCAAGGCAGTTCCGCCAAGGTGCGCAACCTGCGGCGCAATCCGCAATGCACGGTTCTGTCGGTTAGCGACGACTGGCGAGGCTGCGTTGCCGTCGAGGGTCAGGCCCAGTTGTTCGACCGCCGTAATACCCCGGCTGAAGAGTTGCGGGTGCTGCTGCGGGAGGTTTTCAGGGCCTGTGGCGACAAAGACCATCCCGATTGGGAAGAGTACGACCGCGCGATGGTGGAGCAGGACGCCGTGGTGTTCCTGGTGCCCCCCGAGCGAGTATACGGACGGATTCCCGCAGGGCGCTAGTAGAGGATTTCACTTCGGTTTTATACGGATAGCATCAGTTTGGCGTCGGACAGGTTGACCAAGTCGCCGCGCTGGTTGATGCCCTTTATCCGGCACTCGACGATGCGGCCGGCGCTCTCGGCGTCTTTGGCAGTCACTTCCCCCTGGAACGTCACGGTGTCGCCGGCGCGGAAAGGCTCGATGGCTCGCATCAGCAACTGTCCACCCTGGTAAAAGGCGCTCAGGGGAAAGGATATCTGTAGCATCTGGTCTAGGTAGGACATGGCCGCGGGACCGGAGGACACCGTGCCGCTGAAGATGTTCTGCCGGGCAAATTCTTCGTTGTTGTGAATATTGATGGGATTGGGTTCTCCGCTCAAGCGGAAATCGGACTTCCGATTGATGATTTCCTGACTTTCAGAGATGGACATCTGCGCCAGTTGGGTCCCTTCGGACAGCGCGTCAAAAGATAATAACGCCGACGAAGACATGGCCAGCTCTTGCCCCCCTGGATTGCCGGTAAGCGGTTGCGGTTCCGCCGAGCCTGGGATCTGGGGGACCGACTTACTACCCTGAGCGTAGCCGAAGATGCAGGTGTAATCGTACTCGGCGACTTTTTCTCCGTGCTGATTGGCCGCTTCTACCCGGAAGGTGACGAACTTGCTGCCCCGGCGGTCGTACTTCTCCAATACGCGGCGGCTGCCGGTAATGGTATCCCCGGCCTTGACCGGACCCCACCACCGTATCTCGCACTTGGCGAAAGGGGTTTGGCGGCGGTTCGTGTTGGACCGCTCCTGGGCTACGAACCCGTTGGCTTCGGCTATCTCCTCTCGCATTAACGGGGCGTAAGTGATGACCATGGTGGGCATTGCCAGCATAGCCCCGTCGTACTCCCGGCTGACGCCCGGACGCTGAAACCGCGGGTCTGGGTTTTGGGCCAGCAACGCGTACTCCGCGATGTTCTCCTCGGTAATCTCCACTTCGGTGGTCGGACCAGCCTGCCCAACCTCCACCGCGTCATAATCCCAAAGTTTTTCCTGCTGATCTAGCATGTCGATCCCGCCAATTCACGTGTATTTGAGCAACTGCCTCTAGGATAGCCCATCAAAGGTTGCGCCGTCCATGTTGGGTTGCCAGAGACCCCTCCCACCGGCCCTTGCAGTGGGGAAGGTGCTACTCGATAATGGGGCTAACACCGGTGCGTAGGTAGCGCACCGGACTACCGGAGGAAAGAATGAAAGTAGGATTTATCGGCCTGGGGACCATGGGCGGGAGCATGGCCTTCAATACTATCCAGGGTGGACATGAATTGGTGGTCCACGACATACGCCGGGAGTCGGCCACCCGGCATCTGGAAGCGGGAGCGACTTGGGCGGACTCGCCGCGAGAGGTTGCCGAGGCCAGCGATATCGTGTTCACCTCTCTGCCCGGCCCCACCGAGGTTGAGGCGGTGTTCCTGGGTGAGGACGGCATCCTCCAAGGGATGTCCGCCGGAAAGGTGTACTTCGACCTGAGCACCAGCACGCCCAACCTGATCCGTCGTCTCCACGACATAGCGTCGGGCCAAGGTGTCGAGGTGCTGGACGCGCCAGTCAGCGGCGGCCCGAGAGGGGCCGAGAGCCGCAACCTGGCGATCTGGGTTGGCGGAGACAAGGATGTTTTCGACCGGTGCCGTCCGGCGTTGGACGCCATTGGCGACAAGGCCTATTACGTGGGACCCATCGGCTGCGGCGCGGTGGCCAAATTGGTGCACAACTGCGCCGGCTACGTTATCCAGACAGCCTTGGCCGAGGTGTTCACCATGGGAGTGAAGGCGGGGGTCGAGCCCCTGGCCCTGTGGCAAGCGGTGCGACGGGGTGCGCAAGGCCGCCGGGGAACTTTCGAGGGGTTGGCGGAACACTTACTGCCCGGAAAGTTCGACCCACCGGACTTCGCCCTGCGATTGGCCCGGAAGGACGTGGATCTGGCGGTGGGCGTGGGCCGGGAATACGACGTGCCTATGCGCCTGGCCAACTTGGCCTTACAAGAGATGACGGAAGCCATGAACCGGGGATGGGGAGACCGGGACTCCCGTGTGGCCATGCTGCTGCAGGAAGAGCGGGCCGGAGTTGAAGTGAGGGTTGACGAAGATGTCCTGAGAGCGGCTCTGGAGGCAGAGAAAAGCGGGGGGTGAACTTCTGGCTTGTTAAACTTGGTAGTCCCGGTCCTTCGACAAGCTCAGGACGAACGTAAGGAAGAGTCCCCTCCGTTCGTGGTGAGCCCGTCGAACCACCTATCGCAATCTACACCAATCTACCCCGCCGCGCGCCACCTTAGGTCTGGTTGCCGGGCGGCGGTGGCTTCGTCTAGGCGGGACACTGGGGTGGTGTGGGGTGCGCCGCGAACCAGTTCGGGGTTTTCGGTGACTTCCCGGTCGATGTCTCGCAACGCTTGGATAAATGCGTCCAAGGTTTCCCGGGTTTCGGACTCGGTTGGCTCGATCATCAGCGCTTCGTGAACGATCAGCGGGAAGTACAGAGTGGGGGCGTGGAAGCCGTAGTCGAGAAGCCTCTTGACGATCTCCAAGCCGCTGGCGCCCCGGGCCTTCTGCCAATCGGCGGAGAAGACGGCCTCATGCATGCAACGGCGGTCGTAGGGCAGGTAGTAAGTGTCCTTGAGGGCGTCCATCAGGTAGTTGGCGTTCAGCACCGCGTTGCCGCTGATGGCGCGTAATCCTTCTCCGCCCAGCGTCAATATGTAGGTGAAAGCGCGAACCAGTACGCCAAAATTCCCGTGAAAGCCGCTCAATTTGCCAATCGTTCTCTCCGGCGCCGCTAAACCGTACACCGGCGCGCCGTCGCCGCTGCTTTGAGTTACCACCGGGGCTGGTAGATGGGGAATAAGGGAGTCGGTCACGCATACCGGCCCCGCGCCGGGACCGCCGCCGCCATGGGGTGTGCTGAAGGTCTTGTGCAGGTTCAGGTGGACAACGTCGAAACCCAGTGGCCCCAGCTTCACCCGGCCCAGCAGAGCGTTCATGTTGGCGCCGTCGCCGTAAACCAACCCACCGGCTTGGTGGACTGTTTGGCAGACCTCTACTATTCCGGTGTCGAACAGCCCCAGTGTGCTGGGCAGGGTTATCATCACTCCGGCCAGGTTTGGTCCAACCAACTCGTGAAGGGCCTTCAGGTCCACGTTCCCTTGATCGTCGGAAGCCACGGTGACCACGTCGAACCCCGCCATGGCCGCCGAGGCCGGATTTGTGCCGTGGGCGCTGTCGGGAATCAGCACTTGGCGGCGGTTGGTGTCGCCCCGGGCCAGATGGTAGGCCCGCATCATCAACATGCCGGCCAGCTCGCCGTGGGCCCCGGCCAAAGTAGACAGACCTACTCCCGGCAGCCCGGTAATCTCGGCCAGGAATCCCTGTAGCCGGTACAGGAGCTCCAACGCGCCTTGGGCGGACTCCGGCGGTTGCAGCGGATGGATCCCAGCGAGTCCCGGCAGGAAGGACACCTCGTCGTTAATCTTGGGGTTGTACTTCATGGTACAGCTACCCAAGGGGTAGAAATGAGTGTCGATGGAAAAGTTGCGCTGGCTCAACGCAGTGAAGTACTGAACGATTTCCGGCTCGGATACTTCCGGCAGATCCAATGCGGTGCGCAACAACGATGGGTCAGGAAGGGGTTGGGCGGGCACGTCCGGCTGGGGCAGCACCGCTCCCACGCGTCCGGGAACGCTGCGCTCCATCAGCAGCTTGGTAGTGTCCCGGTTGCCGCCGCCGGTCATCGGCTGAACTCCGACAGCGCCTCTACCAGCGCGTCGATCTCTTGTCGGGAGTTCATCTCGGTAACGCATAGAAGCATGGCGTTGGTGAAGTCTCCCGCCGGTTGGGACGGCGACCCACCGGTGGTCCCCCCTTCTGAAGGGGGGACGTTGGAATACGCTTCGTTTAGGTCTAGACCACCCAAAATGTTCTGTTCAAGAAGACGGCGGTTGATACTGTTTGGTGGGACGGGACACTGGACCACGAATTCTTGGAAAAACGTGCCCTGGATTGGTAGGGTGTAGCCGGGCAACTGGGCGATGCGGGCGGCGGCGTAATGGGCCTTTTGGTAGCAGAGCTCGGCCACACTTTGCAGGCCTTGTTTACCTAAAGCGGCCAGGTAAATGGTCGCTGCCAAGGCGTACAGAGCCTCGTTGGTGCAAATGTTGCTGGTGGCCCGCTCCCGGCGGATGTGCTGCTCCCGTGTCTGCAGGGTCAGCACGTAACCGGTCCTCCCCTGGTTGTCCAAGGTTCGGCCCGATAGGCGGCTGGGCATCTGCCGGATGTATTCCTGTTTTGTGGAGAAAAGGCCGACGTAAGGACCGCCGTAGCTGGGAGGTATGCCTAGCGGCTGACCCTCGCCGGTGACGATGTCGGCCCCGTAATGGCCGGGCGGCTGGAACATCCCCATCGCCATTGGGTCGGCGGAAACGACGATCAACGCTCCCTGGGCATGGGCGGCCTCGGTCAGCCCGGCCAAGTCTTCGATATAACCGTAGAAGTTGGGGTATTGGACCACCAGGCATGCCGTTTCCCCGTCGAGAGCCGGTGATGGGCTGGGCGAGACACTTTGAATCTCTATCCCCTGGGCTTGGCAATAGGTCCCAATCACTTGCCGGTAAAAAGGGGACAGGGTATCGGCAACGGCCACACGGCTCCGCCGGGTCACCCGGCAGGCCATGAGTACCCCTTCGGCCAGGCTGGTGGCGCCGTCGTACATCCCGGCGTTGGCCACCTCCATGCCGTAGAGGTGGCTTATCAGGGTTTGGAACTCGTAGATGACCTGCAACGTGCCCTGGCTGGCTTCCGCTTGGTAGGGCGTATACGCGGTCAGGAACTCGCCCCGGGTCATCAACGCTTTGACGATGGCTGGAATGAAATGGTTGTAACAGCCCGCGCCTAGGAAAGAGGGACCGCTGGCCAACGCCCGGTTTCGTGACGCCAAACCGTCCAGTTCCTTCTGGACTTCCAATTCGGACATTGGTTGAGGGAGGTCCAGGGGTGGGTTGCGGAACTCCTCCGGAATGTCCTGGAACAGTTCGTCGATGGACGCGACTCCCAAGGTAGCCAGCATCGCCGCCTGTTCATCGGGCGTATTCGGGATATACGGGAATTGGAATGGGGCACTAGACGAAGAGTCTGCCGCCCGGTTGGAGACGGTCACGACAAACCGCTGAGGAATGCCTCGTACTCTTCGGCCGACATAAGCTGGTCCAACTCGGCGGCATCGGAGACGGTCACTCGCATCATCCAGCCTTCTCCCAGTGGGTCTTCGTTGACCAACTCCGGATGGTCAAGCAGGCGTTCGTTGACCTCGGTTACCTCACCGGTGATTGGAGAAAACAGATCTGAAACCGCCTTTACCGACTCCACTTCGCCCATCTTCTCCATGAATCTGATGGTCGCGCCGGTCTTGGGCAGGTCTACATAGACGATGTCCCCCAACTGGTCCTGGGCGTATACGGTGATTCCGGCCAAGGCTTGGGTGGCGTCCTCCATCTTGACCCATTCATGTTCCTTTGAGTATTTGCGGTCGTCGGGGCTCAATCTGCTATCTCCTTGGCCTTGTGTAGAAGGGGAGAGGCGTCACTTCAACTGGGGCGGTGCGGCCTCGTATATCCACTTCCAGCATCGTCCCAGCTTCGGCGCGGCTCGCGCCAACGTAGCCCATGGCAATGCTGGTGTCAAGAGTGGGGGAGTAGCTGCCGCTGGTAACCCTGCCGACGGGTTGGCCTTGGTCCAGGATGGCGTACTCCGCTCTTGGGGCGCTCCGGCCCGGCATCTTCAGACCGATGAGCTTGCGCGCCACACCTTTCTCATGCTGGCCGCGTAGAACATCGGAGCCCACATACTCCTTGTCGAACCGAACGAATCTCTCCAGACCGGCCTCGATGGGCGTGGTATTTTCGTCTATCTCGTGCCCGTGGAGGGGCAGGCCTGCCTCTAATCGGAGCACGTCTCTGGCCCCCAATCCACAGGGCGTCGCTCCGTGCTCCGTCAATGTCTGCCAGAGGGACGCGGCTTGGTCCGCGTCGGCCACTATCTCAAAGCCGTCTTCTCCGGTATAACCGGTGCGTCCTAGCAGTACCGGCGTACCCTGAAATTGATTCTCCTGCCAGGAGAAAGGGCGCATAGACGATGGAGGTTCGCTGCATAGACGGTCCATGGCCTCGGCGGCGGCTGGGCCTTGCAGCGCCAGCAAGGCCGTGGCTTCGGTGCGGTCTTCGATCTCACAACCGGTGGGGAGTTTTTCATCAAGCCAACGCTGGAACCAGGCGACTACCGTATCGCGGTTGCCGGCGTTGGGTATAAGCAGGTAGCGGTCCTCAGCCAACCGGTAGAAGATCGTATCGTCGATCACCCCACCCTTTTCGTTGCAGATCATGCAGTAGCGGGCACGGCCCACCCGGAGGCTTTCAACTGAGCCGGTGAGCACCCAGTCCAGAAACTCCGTGGCCCGGGGCCCCGAGATGTATAGTCGGCCCATGTGAGACACGTCGAACAAACCCGTGCCGGTACGGACCGCGGCCACCTCCCCCAAGATCCCGGTGTATTGCACCGGCATGTCCCACCCGCCGAAGGGAACGATGCGTGCTCCCAAGGCGACATGAGCTGAGTATAGAGGTGTGCGTAGATTCGAGGTGGTCAACCAGGCACCGGATCCTTTTTATAAGTTAGGTGTAGCCGTCCGGACACACGAGGTTTGCATAATAACGCCGATGGTGTGAGGGCGCAAGGGTCTCTTGAATCGCCCTCTTTCGTAAAGGGGGGTTGGGGGGATTTTCCCCGTGCTATAATCTCCAACGCGGCAGAAACTTGAGGCTGATCTGGATCTGGGGAGGTGCTGTTGGCCGGAAGAATGGAGAATAAAGTGGTGATTGTAACCGGTGGCGGGTCGGGCATCGGCCGGGCCACCTGTTACCGCCTCCGGCAGGAAGGCGCCAAGGTAGTCGTCGCCGACCGGAATCAGGCGGGGGCGGAAGAGACCCGGGAATTGATGGAAGGTAACGACCAGAACTCGGCGGTATCCAGGGTCGACATATCCCGTTCCAGCCAAGTAAAGCAGATGGTAGAGGACACAGTATCCAAGTTCGGCAGGCTGGACGGATTGGTCAACGGCGCCGCCATCCTGATCCGGACACCTCCCTTGGTCGACGTAGAGGACGTGGACTGGGACCTGACCATGGACACCAATCTTAAAGGGACGTTCTACTGCTGCAAGTACGCGATACCGGCGATGCTGGAGCACGGTGGCGGGTCCATCGTTAATATCTCTTCCATGTCAGGAGTGCGGGGCGTGGCCTATTCTGTCCCCTACGCCGTCAGCAAGGCGGGCGTGATCCACCTGACTAAAGTGGCCGCCGCTCAGTACACCCATCAGGGCGTGCGGGTCAATTGCATCGCCCCCGGCGGTATCGACACACCCCAGATGCGGGGCAGCACCGCCAGCGCCGAGACGTTTCAAGAGCGAAACGTGGAGCATCCAATGGGAAGGGTGGGACGTCCCGATGAGGTAGCAAACCTGATAACCTGGCTGACTTCGGAGGAAGCCTCCTACGTCAGCGGCAGCACCTACATCATCGACGGTGGCGCCTGGGCCTTGGCTACCTAGCCGTCCGGGGGGAGGTCAAAATGGATAAAGTGATTGAGATAGCCGATCGGGCCGTGGCCGATTATGGATTCCGCCAGGCCGTGCTGTATGGCGCCGATGACGTAGCTCGGCGGTGGGAGTTGTCGGACCAGGAGACGTCTGTGCTGGAAACGACGGTTTTGCAGCGGTTGAGCGCCCTGCCCATACCCGTGCAACCGGAAGATGTGCCAGGCGAGCAGGCTCGGTTGGCGGAAATGATTCGTGAGGCCGATCAAGGCTAAGTGATGTAGCCTTTTATCTCCTGGTGTCCCCAAGATTCGGGAACGAGAACTCCCGGGTATCGTAGCCCACCAGCTCCGCGAAGCCTCTTCCGGCCACACTCCGTCCGTGCAGCGTCCCGGCCGCCTTGATAGACCCTTCCCAGTAGGCTTGTGGTACGAACTTGCTACCCTGGAATTCGGAATCCAAGAGCGCCGGCGTGAGCGTCAATTCCAGGTCCAAAGACTTCACCTCCAGATCCCAGCCCACCGGGTAAGTGGTTTCCGTGACGGCGCTGGTCCACGATCCGGTGGCGATCAACGAGATGTCTTCACCGGCCAAATTCCTAGGTTGGCCGTTGGGCGCCACGTAGGTGCCGTAGCTGACGATTGGTTGGTGGTCAGAAGAGTCCCAAACCAGGGAAATCATCAAGTCCGAGCCGTCGTCCAGTTGTAGGCTCAACCAGTCCCAACCCACCGGCGTCATGCTGAAATCCCCCCATTGGTGATCCATCCAAGCCATACCGGAGACCTGCCTTTGCTCGTGGCCAATGTTCAGGGTGCCTGACATTTTCAGGCGGGTTCGCGAATAGTAGTAGGACGCTCCGGCGCGGCCCAGTTCCACCAGTCCTTTCCCCTGATGCAGGACAGCGGGTTTTTCAGAAACGGCCTGCAATACGGCGGAGTACTCGCCGGTGTTGAACGACATGGAATATTTCTTACCGTCTCCGGCCATGCTCCAGTCGTTGACCTGGAATGCGAAGTCTCCTTGGGTTGCTTCAAGCAAAGGTAGGGCGGGACGTTCGGCGGTTAGGTGAACATTTTTGCCATGGTCAGCCCAGCTCAATTGCAACAACCGGGGCGTAAGGCCGTTGGGCAGCACCGACTGGAAGGTGACGTAGTGGAAGCTGTATTCGGCGCCGGTATCGTCGGTTAGGAAGCCGTTGAAGTACCACCATTCGAGAGCCGTAAGGTGGGCGCCCTCGTCGCCCGGCAGGCTTACGATTGAGCTTTTTACGGCGGAAAGGGCTGCCGTGGTTGGTGTTGGGGGTGGTTGAGGTGTGCTGGTGGCCACTGGGAGCGGAGTCTGGGTAGCAGCGGGCGCTATTGTCGAGTCGGCTTCAGGGGAGGGGAAAGCAGCTGGTTCGCCACCACCACAGGCCGCCGTGGCCAAGAGCAGCATAGCCGGCGCGATGGCCAAGGAAAGGAATGGCACGGTGCGGAGGCTTAATAGGCGGCTGAGTTGGAAAATCAAGGTCATCCAGTCTATTATCCCACTAAGACAGGCGCGATGCCCACTGGCGAGGGATGTCCGCGGGAGATGGCTGGGCTCGTGGTGTGGGTAAGCTTTGAACCGGCCGCCTGTTCGACTTATTTGCCGGGTTCCTGTGGCGGCAAAATCTTACCCATCCACAGTATCAAGTCGTTAAGCACCTCATCGCTGATCGAGTGGCCCATGTTGTATTCATGATACTCGGGTTGAAAGCCAAACTTCTCAAACCACTTGATCGCGTTGTGGGCCCTCTCCGCCGGCACCTGGGGGTCTGACGTTCCGTGGGCGACGAAGATAGGTTGGCTACGGTCCTCGGGAAGCCGGCCTTCTAGCTCCTCGGGCTCGGAGAGGGAAGCGCTCAAAGCGGCGAGCCCCGCGAAGGGCTCGGGCCGCCCCAAGCCGCAGCGGTAGGTCATTCGGCCCCCTTGGGAAAACCCCATGAGGATGGTACGGTCCGGTCCAACTTTGAATCTCTCGAATACTTCGCTAAAGAAGCCGTCTAACAACTTCTCGGCCTCTTCAACCTCCCCTTCTTTGTACAGGTCCCTCGGGGACGTCCAGCCATAGCCCATGTGACCTCCGCCCAGGTCGAAGGTTATGGGAGCGTTGGGGCAGGCGTACACGTACCCGGTGGAGCTGATCACCGGAGCCAGTCCGGCCAGGTCCTGCATGTTGGCGCCGAAGCCGTGGAGCATGACCATTAACGGATACGGCAATTCGGGGTCGTACCCGTCCGGGGTTATGGTTAGGTACTTTAGTCCGGCTCCTTGGTGTTGCTCTGCCTGCATTCCTGCCGCTCCATTCCCGCCCGTTAGCCTTAGGTGGCCGGACGCCTGGGATTTTCCGTCCCCATCCTATCATTCGACGTGGTCCCTTGTCTCGTAGCTATGGCTCTCTTGGACCGAGGCCGGTAAAATGATTTCGGTTAATAAGGTCAACAACATCTGAGGCGGAAATGATATGGCGATGATCTACCACTTGGCCCCTGTGTCCGATTGGGAAGCTGCCGGTGGCTTGGAAGAATATGCGGCCGAGAGCCTGGAATCAGAAGGGTTTATCCACTGTTCCAAAGACCATTCTCAGGCGATAGAGGTGGCCAACCGCCTGTTTAAGGGCAGGGACGATATGCTGGTATTGGAACTGGACGTTGATCGCCTGGTTTCCCCCATCAAACACGAAGCCGCCCGATCGGGGACGGTCTATCCTCATATCTATGGGCCGATCAATACTGACGCGGTTGTGGGGGTTCTGGGCTTGATCACCGGTGAGGATGGGCAATTTACCGGATTGACGTCTGGCTGACCCAAGGCAGCAAAAAGCGCTCCTTGCGAATCCGCCGGGAGCGCTTGGCGCCCAATAAATCTCGGGTGGAACTCCTTTTACTTGACTGTGAAATCTCCGAACATGGAGAAGTTGTGTCCGGGGAAGGTGCATACGAACTCGTAGGTCCCCGGCGCGGGCGCGGTGAAGGTCACCTCTTCGGAGGCTCCCGCGTTCAGCAATCCCGTGGCGGCTATTATCCGGTCGTCTCCGGCGGGTATCCAGTCTGCCCCTGGGCCGGCGGCGGTTCCAGCCGCGGCTACCTCGTCTCTGGCGCCCGCTTTCACCATCACCCAGTTATGCTGGATGGCGGAAGAACCGTTGGTAAAGGTCAGCGTAACCTGGGAGCCGCTATCCGCGGACAGTGCGGACTCGCTGAACTCAAGCGCGTCGCCGTTCGTTCCTATTTCCAAGGAAACCGCAGCCCCCGATCCTACCGATGGCTTTTCCTCCGATGTGGACGCGGTAGTCGGAGCGGCATCCGGAGTGGTGGATTCTGGGGCAGTGCTGTCGATGGGTGGCGCGGTCGGTAGCGGAACGGCAGTAGGCTTGGCAGTCTCTGCACCGTGTTCGCCTTCCACATAGGGGATGGCGTTGGCGAGGGCGTAAGCCCGGGGCTGGCCCCCCAAAGCAGTGAACATCGCCAGTACCGCGATCCCCGCCGCGAATGCCAAGGCCAGGCCGGCGAGAAAGAATATGGTGAACATTCTGTGGTCGAACTTCAGGTGCATGTAGAACATGATTACGATGGCGAATTTGATCGCCGATAGAAAGACGAGGACCGGTATCTTAGCGGCGCCGATGAGGTCTTTATCGGGGAAGATGATAAAGAATTCGACGATAGTGATGGCAAACAGGATAATGGCCACCAATACGTACTGCTTGGTCGAAGGGTGGTGGCCCTGTTCGGTTTGTGGGCTACTGCTCATGGACAGATCTCCTGAAGAGTTGCGCGGGGAACGCTGACCTAACCCCCGGCTAAGGGCGCAGGCCCGGTGTCAAACCCGGCGATCAAGTACAGCAGGGTGAAAATTATGATCCACACTATGTCTACAAAGTGCCAATACAGCCCCAGGATTTCCACGTCTAGGCTGCTGGCCGGGCCGAGGCGGCCTTTCATCGCCACCACGAACATTCCCAATAACCAGATGATTCCGATGGTTACGTGAGCCCCGTGGAACCCGGTTAGGGTGAAGAAGGTGGCTCCGAATAGGTTGGCGCCAAGAGTCAGGCCTTCGTTCTTGAACGAGTTGAACTCAAAGATCTGGAATCCGATGAATATCGCCCCCAAGAACGCGGTGGCCAGCAACCAGATGCGGATCCATTTTTGGTCGTTCCGATTGGTGGCGGACAAAGCCTGGACCATGGCAAAGCTGCTGCACAACAATACGAAGGTGCTGATCGTGGTTATGGGGACACTGATTATGTCGTTGGGGTAAGGGCCGTTGAGGCTCTGGCCCCGGTAGACCATGTAGGTAGCGATCAAAGCGGCGAAGAACATGCAGTCCGAACCCAGGAAGATCCACATGAGCATCTTCCGGTGGTTTAGACCGGTAGTCGTCTCTTCAACCGCGTGTTCTGCCGCGTGGGCCAAATCTAGCTCTCCTAATGATGTGACTGAGGCGCCGAGGCCGGTTCGTTGCTCCAGCCGATCGTACCCAAGAAGGCGATTATTCCGCCCACGAAGCTAACTGCGTAATGGGTTAGTAGACCTGCGGCGATCAGGGTTATCCCGGCGGCGATGATCACCGGCCAGTAGGACGGACTGGGCATATGGATGGTATCCGGGTCAACGTGCGCTTCGCCTGCGGTGAGCGGCTGACCTTCCGCTTCGGCCCGCCGCTTGGTCGTCCAGTAGGGGTCTCGCCCTTCAACCCGGGGGATCTCGGCAAAGTTATAAACCGGTGGCGGTGAAGAGATGCTCCATTCCAGCGTGGGAGCGTCCCAGGGATCGTGGCCGGCGGCGCGCCCGTTGCGCAGGGAATTAAGCAGGTTGATGACGAAGAGCAGCATCCCAATGAAGAGGACTACATACCCTAGTGAGGACAGCATGTTCAGCAATCCCCAACCGAATTCTTCACCGTAGGTGTAGATTCGCCGGGGCATACCATTCAATCCGACGAAGTGCATTGGGAAAAATGTAAGATTCATGCCGACGAAAGTGACCCAGAAGTTCCATTTACCCAAGCCCTCTCCCAGCATGCGGCCGGTCAACTTAGGGAACCAGTAGTAAATTCCCGCTAATATCCCGAATATAGAGCCCCCAAACAGCACGTAGTGAATGTGGGCCACGATGTAATAGGTGTCTTGCTGCTGGAAATCTGATGGCGCGACCGCGTGGGATACGCCGCTCAAACCGCCGATTATGAACAAAGAGATAAAACCGAGGGCGAACAACATGGGGGTTTTTAGATCGACCGATCCTCCCCAAAGTGTGCCGATCCAGTTGAATATCTTCACCCCGGTGGGGACAGCGATCAGCATGGTGGTGATGGTAAACACCGTTAGAGCCGTGGGACCCATGCCCGTGGTGAACATGTGGTGACTCCACACCGCCCAGCTCATGAATCCGATGACGATGCCGGAGAATACCACGACGGGATAGCCAAACAGAGGCTTCCTGGAGAAGGTGGGCAGAATCTCTGAAACCACTCCCATAGGAGGCAGAATCAGGATGTAAACTTCCGGATGGCCGAACACCCAAAACAGGTGCTGCCACAAGATGGGGTCCCCACCACCGGCGGTGTCGAAGAAGTGAGTCCCGAAGTTCCGGTCCATCACCAGTTCGACCAATCCCACGGTAATGACCGGGAAGGCCAGCACCAGCAGGATTGAGGTGATCAGGGTCATCCAAATGAAAACGGGCATTCGCATCATGGTCATGCCCGGGCACCGCATGTTGACGATGGTCACCAGGAAGTTCAGGGCGGCAGCCACCGAAGATATTCCCAATATCAGCAAACCCAGGGCCCAGAAATCCAGGCCGGCGTTGGGGCTGTAGGAAGTGCCGGTCAGGTTGGCGTAGGAGAACCAACCGGCGTTAGGGACCTGGCCTACCAGGAAACTGACGTGCATCAGGAGGGTGCCGAAAAGGAAGACCCAATAACTGAAAGCGTTTAGCCGTGGGAACGCTACGTCTCGGGCGCCGATGGCCAGGGGCACGACAAAATTGAAGAAACTAGCGCTCAAGGGCATGATTACCATGAACACCATGGCGGTGGCGTGCATGGTGAACAGCCGGTTGAAGGTTTCCGGCCCTACCAAGGTGTTGTCAGGCTGGGCCAGTTGGGCGCGCATGATGCCGGCCTCGGAGCCGGCGATCAAAAGCATGATGAAAGCGGTTACACCGTAAAGCACCCCGATGCGCTTGTGGTCAACGGTGGTGATCCAACCCCATATTCCGGCGTAACCGGTAGGCCGCGCAAGGACTCCTGTAATGGTTGCCATGGTCCGTCTCCGACGTTTCTGTTACCCGCTTTCCCGTTCCCAGGGAAACGTCTGCTGGAAGCTAAAATCTTCTCTAGGTGTGTATCTCGATTAGTCTACTGTAAGTTCAAAAGGTAAGCAACGACGGCATCCAAGTCGCTGTCGCTGAGACTTAGTTCTCCGGTCCCATATAGGTGAGCAGCCCGGGATTTCATATAGTTGCCCGGCTTCACGTCCTCCGGGTTTCTTACCCAGCGTTTCAGGGTTTCCTTGTTCAGGTCCAACAAGCCCGCTGCGAGACTCTCCCTGGTGCGCAGGTCTGTTAGGTTTGGCGCCGGGACCAACGCGCCGCCGGATAGGAAGGCCTGTTTCCGGCTGGCTTGAGCCTGGGAGTCGTTTTCACCGTCGATGGAATGACACATTACGCAGTTGCCGAACACTCGCTGGCCCTGCTTGGCCTGCTCGGTGTTAGCGGGCGGCGGGCCATAGTTCCGCACCCATGCGTCATAACCCTCCTGGCTCAAGACACGTACCCGGAATTTCATCAAGGCGTGGGCGATGCCGCAGAACTCGGCACATTGCCCATAGAATGTTGCGGGTAAAGAGTCGATCTTGTCGGAATCGGCTTGGAACCACAGGTGGTTAGTCCTGGTGGGAACAACGTCTATTTTTCCCGCCAGCTTTGGGATCCAGAAACTGTGGAGCACATCGTCGCTTTCCAGGGTCAGCCTGACGGCTCGATCCACCGGCACTCTGAGCTCGTTGGCGGTGACGATCCGCTTGCCGCCACCGGCATCTTCGTACTCGAACTCAAACCACCATTGGTGGCCCGTGACGTTCACGTGCAAAATGTCTGCGGAAGCCGGTGGTTCATCAAATTCGTAGATCGTGATCACCGACCAGATCCCCAGGGCCATGATCAAGATGGTGGGAATAATGGTCCAGGTGATTTCCAAGGTCATGTTACCGTGGGTCTGGTTGGGTAATTCCTGTCCGGGGCGGCGGCGGTAACGGATCGCCGCGTAGACCAGCACCCCTTCGACGATGATGAACACCGCCACCATCACCCAGAGCAGGACGTTGAACAGGAGCAACTGTCTTTCAGCTACGGGCCCTACCGGGTCCCAGGTGGACTGCTTGCCTGTGGAACAAGCCAGAAGAAGTAGCAACACCCCGGCGAGAATCGCAAACTTGGCGAAACGCCGGTAATAGTGTCCGCCGCTCCTGATTCGGCTGCTGAACCGTGTGAGTGGTCCGACCTGTGGCTTCAAGCTATCCCTGACCTCAAACACTAGGGTCTGTGCTTTTTTTCACTATCCGATTGGGACATTATCACAGCCTTATTAAGGCTGTCAACGCACCTGAATACAGGTGGATGCCACTATCCTTGTTACCGTCAATCGTCATTTACTTGTTGTAAGGAACAGGTTTCATCATATGCGTACTGTACTATCGACCATCATCGCAACGAAGAGCAGCGCCAGGTAGAGTAGGGAGTACAGGTATAGGGGTTTGGCCCGGCGTCTGGTGCTCTCCCGAAGCAAGCGCCAAGCCATGGCGACAAAGATTATTCCCAACGCTGTCGCCGTGCCCAGATAAATCAAACCAACGGCGGAAGTGGCGGCAAAAACTAGGCTTAGGGCCACCAGCACCAGAGAGTACAGGAAGATATGGAGTGCCGTGTGCTCCGAAGTCGAAACCACGGGCAGCATGGGGATCCCCGCCTCCGCATAGTCGTCCTTGATCAGCAACGCCAATGCCCAGAAATGGGGCGGCGTCCAGAAAAATATGATGGTGAACATATACAGGGCCGGCAGGTCCAGGCTGCCGGTGATCGCCACCCACCCAACCATCGGAGGAATCGCTCCCGCGGCCCCTCCGATGACTATATTCTGAGGTGTCGTTCGTTTCAGCCACATGGTATAAACGAACACGTAGAACAGGGTCGCGGCCAGGGTAAGAAAGGCGGCTAGCAAGTTGACCCAAGCGCCCAAGATCAAGAACGCCGCGACGTTCAAAACTATGCCGAAGATCAGCGCGTTACGGGGAGCGATCCGGTTCCCCGGCAAGGGCCGCTGGGCCGTGCGGGACATCTTCTCGTCGATGTCCTGGTCGAGGTAGTGGTTCAGCGCGTTCGCCCCACCGGCCCCCAAAGCTCCGCCCAGGCACACGAGCAGAGCGATGTGCCAAGGTGGAACGGCTTGCGCCGCCAAAAACATACCGCCGATGGCGGTGAACAGAAGCAGGACCACGATGGGGGGCTTCGTCATCGCCAGATAATCGTTGAACGACTGCACCAGACTTTGCAGACGGCTCAGTCCGGCGTCCGGTTCCGACCCTGTTAGAGTTGGCCGGTCAAGCATTGGATGCTTCCGGGAGATCTTCACCGGACACGATCAAACTCAAAATGGCCAAGGCGGCCACGGTTCCCCAAATCAATGTAGCTAACGATAGATGCAAAGCTCTTAATTCCGGCGGGAAATTCATTAATACAGTTGCGGCTCCCACAACTACCTGGGCAGCGAATAAAACCGCGGCGATCAAGGACGGCCACCGTAGCTGGGGAGTCTTGAAATGCTGCTGGTAGGCTACATACAAAGTATATAGGAAAATAACCCCGATGATCACAGTGACCACTCGATGGGACATGTGGATCAAAGGCAGACCACCGCCGGGTAGCAATTGGAATTGACAGAGCGGCCAGTTTGAGCACGCGCCCGTCGCCCCGGAATTGGTGACTATCGACCCAGAAATGACGATCAGATATATCCCGAGTCCTGAGACCAACGCCAGGATCGGGAAACGCAGGCCGCCGTCCGTATCATGCAGGCTTCGAGGAAGCACTGGGGGCCCGAAATAGGCCACCACGGCTACCAGGATGAGGCAAGCCAGCAGCGCCTCACCCAAGGCCAGGTGGGCGGCGACGATCCATCCGGGAAGGCCGGTCAATACCGTTGCTCCACCCAGCAATGCTTGTGCCAACATCAGAATCAGTCCGACCGTGGCCGGGGCCACCAGCCAGCGGTCTCGCCGGTAGGAGATCCAGGTCACGGCGCAGGTAGCTACGATCAAGGGGCCTAACACGGCGGAGGCGACCAATCGGTGGGAATATTCGATGATGGCTGACGTCTCGAGAGGAGGGATCAACCGGCCTTGGCAGAGGGGCCAGTCAGGGCAGCCCAATCCAGATTCGGTAACCCGAACCACACCGCCCAGAACAATCAAGGCAAATCCGGCCAAAACGGTGACCAGTGTTAGGCGGCGAAACCGGGAGCCCGTTCTGCCGGTCTCGGGCGGCGTATCAGATGCCTGTCCTATTGCCATAAAACAGCCTGGCAATCTAACATAGTTTCATGACAAGTCGACCGGCCTACGTGAGTTCTTGAACATTTGGACCGTAATGCTGATGCTAGCCGAGAGCGCCGATCTGTTCGTCCGGGAGGCCGAGGACTACTTGGAGCCGAGTCGGACATTAAGGGCGGGAATGCCCGTGAAACCTCAGCGGCCAGGCGCAAAGTGAGCGTGTGATATAATTCACGATGTTATCATGGATACTGCGATTCGGGTAGAGGGCCTGGTCAAGCGTTACGGTTCCTTCACAGCAGTTGACCAGGTTTCTTTTACTGTGAATCGGGGCGAGATTTTCGGCATTTTAGGGCCGAACGGCGCGGGCAAAACCACGATCCTTGAGATTATCGAAGGTCTCCAAGCGCCTACTGAGGGCCGGGTCACCGTCTTGGACCTGGATATTTCCCGCCACCGCAACGAAGTCAAAGCAAGGATCGGCGTCCAACTCCAGTCTTCAGCCTACTTCGACTACCTTTCCCTCCAAGAGATCCTCTCCCTCCTTGGGACTTTTTATCCTAAACGCATACCGCCTCAAACCCTGCTGGAACAGGTAGGTCTCCTCGACAAGGCGGGCAGCTACGTCAAACATCTCTCCGGCGGCCAAGTGCAACGATTCACCGTGGCCGCCGGCCTGATCAACGACCCGGAATTGATAATCCTGGACGAACCCACCACTGGTCTTGACCCACAAGCCCGCCGTAATATCTGGGCACTCATCCGGGAGATACACCAGCGGGGCGTTACAGTTGTTCTAACTACCCACTACATGGAAGAGGCTGAAGATCTGTGCGATAGGCTTGCCATCATGGACCGGGGCTGCCTGCTGGCGGTGGACACGCCTAGGAACCTGATCAGCCGTCTAAAAGCCGCTTACACCGTAAAGCTAGCCTTGGACCATCCGCTGACCGAGGGACAAATGGCATCCCTGAACGGCACCGTGGAGTTTGTTCAGGAGTTAGACGGCAACGCTTATCTGCTGCGTCTGAAGGGCGGCCCTTCATCTCTCGGCAAAGTACTGGACGAGATGGTGCGCAGCGACATCAACCTAGAGCGGCTGGAAATAGCCCCCGTCACTCTGGAGGATGTCTTCCTTGAACTGACCGGCAACGAGTTGCAGGACTAACGATGCTGGCGTTCACATTTGCCAACCTTAAGATGATGGCTCGGAATCGCCAGGCGACTTTCTGGGCATTGTTCTTCCCCTTGTTGCTGGTGGTGGTCTTCGGACTTCTGGATATCAAGGGTGTGGGATCTCCTAATCTGGTTCTGGTGGACCAAGCGGACACAGATGCCTCAAAGCTGTTGCGCGACGAACTGGCAGCGATCGAGTTTCTGGGTTTGGAAGATGCGCAAATCTCTGAGTCCGCTGCCCGCGGCCGAGTGGCCGATGGTGACCTGGATTATCTGGTGATAATCCCCCCAGGATTCGTCGATCTTTCCCCGCGGGATACGACGATCGTTCCGATCCCGGTAACCTTTTTGTATAACACCAGAGATGCCCAGAGAAACCAGTTGGTGGATGGAGTGGTAAGAAATCTGGTGGCCAAAGTGCAACCCGCCAACCTCTCCGCCGAGCAGGCGCTGCCGGTGGTCTCAATAGAGATCTTGGTGCCAGAGGTTTCCTACTTCGATAGTGTCCTCATGGGCCTGATGGCACTGGGTATCATGACTAGCGCGATAATCTCCATCCCGGTCCGGATCAGTACCTATCGAAATCAATCCATATTGAAAAGGTTGCTGGTTACCCCACTGCCTATCTGGAAATACTTCGCCAGCGAGATTACCGCCCACTTGGTGCTGGCAATGGTGCAGGCGGCCATCATTCTCTCCGTGGGCGTGTTCGTGTTCGGCGCCAAGATACATGGAAATCCGGCATGGCTCTTTGTCATCGTGCCCCTGGGCAGCCTAGTGTTTCTGAACATCGGGTTCATACTCTCCGCTTGGGCGCGCACCCCGGCGGCGGCATCCGGTATGGGCAACGCGGTTGTTTTGCCCATGATGTTCTTTGCGGGTACATTTTTCTCCACCGACACCTTTCCCTGGATCTTCCCGGACCTAGCCGAGGGGTTGCCCCTGACGCCAATGTTATCGGCCCTACGACAAGTGGCCATCGACGGCGCGCCTCTGTGGGAGACCTGGCCCCAACTGGCCATCTTAGCGGGATGGGCGGCCGGAACCGCGGTGGTAGCGGCCAAAGTCTTCCGTTTCAGCTAAAGCAGCTTGGTTTCGATGACCGCTGGAATCTCCCCAGTCAAGATAGGCAAAGCCGCTTGGTTGAAAAGTGCACTGGCCCGAGCGGCGTTGGCCGCCACGTTCCTCATGCTATTAGCATGCGGCTCCGGAGACGATACCGGCGCCGTAACTTCCAGACCGGGCGAGGCCAGCGGAGAAGTGGAAGGCTTGGTGGTGGAAGTTTCCGGACGCAACATCGTTGAATTGGAAACGCTTGGCATCCGGGATGAAAACGGGACGGTCTGGACCTTTACTGCCGAGGGGCCTCTGGAATTTTCACCGTCCCACCTGCGGGAGCACCAGCTATTCGGTGAGACCGTGACGGTGTCTTACGTTCGCCGGGGGGAGTTGTTGGTGGCGGTGAAGATTAGTGACTGAGAGGGAAACTCCAAACCTTCTTTACGAAAGGCATTAATCTCTTGACACAACTTGAGGGGAAAATATACATTATAGAGTAACTTGATAAAATAACCTGCTGAAAAAGAAATGTGTGATGAATGGAGCAAGGACTCTCCTGGCTTTTGTTGCCCTCGCCATTTGCGTTCTAATTGTTGTAGGTTGCAAGAATAAAGGTGACGAGCCCGTATTCGCCGAGCCCATCGTCGCCGAGCCCATCGTCGCAGAACCAGGTATTTCCCCTCGGATTATTATAGTTTCGATCGGGGACTCCTTCACGCTCAGTGGAGCGAATGTTCCATCCGGTGCAACTTGGCTTTCCAAGGATGATAGTACGGCTTTCGTAGGTCCAAGTGGACGAGTTGTAGCTTTGGCGGCAGGCGCCGTTCAAATTCAGGTTGTGAAAGAAGAAGAAGTTCTCGCGACAGGATATGCTGTCATTACTGGAGCGGATACCGGTGTGAACTATTTAGACACACTGGAGCTTGACGAGACGGGAAGGCCTTCCCAACGCACCCGGGAATTCGTGGGGCCATCGCCCACGGGTGTGATCACAGAGATAGAAACGTATCAGTGGTCTCCTTCCGGCGAATTTCTTGTTGCGAATGAAAATACCATGTTGTTACAAGACGAGACTAGGAAGACTTGGAAAACTGAAGATAAAAGAGACGAGGCCGGAAGATTGGAAAGTAGGCACATTGAACATTTGCTTGGCGACAAAGTTACTGAGCGCAGTTGGGATAACTACACGTATGACGATAAAGGGCGAATTACCGCAATTCATGGTGAGGGAACTCTTGGTAAAGACGGTAAGCCTGCAAAGTGGTGGAAAGAATGGGAATATGACGATCAATGAAGAGTCACTGCTCTGCATGAAAGACACTTGCTTAATATTGGGGCTCCTAACGAAACCGACAACAAATGGTGGAAGACGTGGGAATACAAGGAAGGTAAGATTTCAAAATTTCACAAAACTCATGACATATTATTTCCTGACGGAAAAGAAACCAATGGTTGGTGGACGACATACGGGAAGATTCACGACTCAATCACCCACGATGAGGATGGGACCAAGACATCCTCTTGGGATTGGCATTGGCCAGATACCGAACCGCCTCGCCCCCCAGAGCCGCCTAACCCAGATGAATTAGAGCCTGTGAGGCCACTCATAAACATCAGAGACATCACACATAGGGATGAGCAAGAGCAAATAACTGGGGGATTACGCTTCAATTATAGCTACGACATTAACTCCAACATGGTGAATGTACGACGTACGGCACTCACCAGAGTGACCGTCCCCGAGGTCTTAGATGTCAGCCCAGTTGAAGGACCAGTTGGACAACGCGTGGAAGTCCACGGACGAAATCTCTTGGGATTCTCGGGAATCGCATCTGTCACCTTTAACGGGAGCCCTGCTGAAATCGTCACAGCCAGCAAAGAACTACTTTTGGTCGAGGTGCCGGCCGGAGCCACAAATGGTCCCATCGGTATAAGGACCGATTTGGGCACTGATGGATTAGCATCTGATTTCTGCATTCCACAGTGTTAGCCTAGTCCTGAACTATGAGACAAGAAACCACCTACCTTGTATTCAGTTATCCGGTTGGGCGCGCGTGTTGGGCGGAGGATGATGCGCCGTAGGTAGGAATGGCCTCGGTTCACACCATATCTAGAGGCCGCCGAGGCAGACTGACTATCCGCGATACATCGGCGTTACATTACGCAAAGATGTCTTATATCGTCGATTTTACGAAAGAGAGGTTAGAGAAGCTCGTTCAGGGCTTTTTCGATCTCCTCCCCCGTGGTGAACTGCTCGAACTTGGCGCTGATTCGTCCTTCTTTGTCCACGACGAATGTCCAGGGCTCGGTGGGGAGGTTCCACTCGTCCACTGCCGGGACGGTTCCGTCGGCGGGGGGGCGGCTTCCCTGGATGAGATGGGGGTCTTTGAAAACTTCTACGTGGATGAAGTTGGCTTTGCCGGCGAATCTGTCCTTGACGCCGGAGAGTACCTCTACCTGGGGGCCGCAGGTGGCGCTGACGCAGAAGGCCGGTGTGGCGAATACCACCACCAAAGGTTTTCCCGACGCGAGAGCCTGGTGCACCGATAGTTTGTAAAGATCGGGGTCCGGCTGTGTTGAACTGGTGATGGTGGCTAGGTCGTCCACTTCGTCTCCGGTTGGAGTTACGCTTTGCGGGGCGGGAGATCCCAACGACGGGGTGTCGCTTTTCTCCTTCACCAGCAAAGCGCCCTGGGCCATCACCGGCGTCCCATCGGGCCCGGTGGTAGTTACCTCGAGCTGCCAAAAACCCGGTGTGTCGAACTCCAGGATAGTGGAAAATACGCCCTGGGGCCCGGCGGGCCATTTTCTGAATTCGGCGATCGCCGAAGCCCTCTCCACTCCCGGCGCGTCGCCTGGGGGCAAGTAGAGAGCCCGTACTTGGGCCTGCTGACTCCTGACTGGCATTCCGTTCCGGTCCACGATTCCAAAGACAACTCTGTTAGAGCCGAGGGCCAGGTCGGTGGTAATAATGATGGCGCCGTATTCCGGCCCATTAAGGACTGCGGGAGGCGCCGCAGCGGTGGGAGCAGGGGTAACGGTGGGCGCTCCGGAACAGGCCGCGGCCAGCAGCAGCAGAAGTCCACCGAGCATTCCAAGGGGCAATAGCCTAAATAATTTTAGCAAAAGACATCCTAGATAGATGTATCTGACCCACCAGAAGCAGGCCGCCTTATTTGATGCGAATGACCGGAATGTGATTCATGCTGGCCCGCCGATAAAGTTTTCGGCGATTCCGGAAACCTACTATCGGACGCAAAGCTGAATCATCGGATCGATGCTGGGCAGATCTTCCAGAGTTGACACGGTTTGCACCAGGGCATCCAGTTTTTCTCTGGGCCAGTTGATGTCCGCGAACAGTGGGCTGATGCGCGAGATCTCGGTTTCCAGGCCCCATTCCAGTTCGTTACCGCTGTACTCGCCCTCATAGGTGGTTCCATCGACCATGCGGATGGATATGTGGGGCGCGAACGCGGGGCGATCTTTGTGTCCTAGCACTTCCACCCTTTGTAGCAAATCCAAGACTTGTTGTTCCTCTGCGTCCCCCGCCATGTCCGGAATGATCCTTGCTTTTAAGGGAGGATAGAATCCGTGCACGAATGTGTAGGCAGCGAAATAGTGGGTGCTACCCACGCTGGCGGCATTCCGCGTGGTGTTGGGGAACTCCGGCGAAGGGTACAGCGTCTCAAGCCAGTTCATGTCGACGGTAATCTGGGCCACGTCCGACGGGGAAAGCTCGTGCCTTGACCGCATCTGCGTCATCAGGTCTATGACCGGACAGTTGTAGCCCGCCGTCTGGTAGATCTTGGGTGTAACGTGGAGCACCTCCCACCTAGTACCCAAGTCTGCCACAACGTTGGAAATCTCCGTTCGGTTGGGACCCTGGAACACGTAAGATAGCTCGCCCCGGTTGTTGCCCGTGAAGGCGTTATAGAACCCGGCGTCGCCCTCAAGGGATTCTTCCGAGCCCCTGAGGTTTTCTTGGGCGAGCAAGGCGGCCATGATACCGCTGCGGGTGGAGTTGGGCTCGTGGTACATCATCTCTTGACCCCCTCTGGCGGCCCCCTGGGTGGTGCCTCCGGTAAAGGTGCAGGCCAAAGCCAGCGCTGTCACCAGTTGGTCTTCATTAAGGCCCAGGAGCTTCCCGCAAGATACCGCCGCCCCCAATGTCCCGTACACGGGACTGGAACGGAATCCCCGGGCCTGGGTAGACGGAATAAAGTCTCCGGCGATCCGAGCCTCGACTTCGTAGCCTGCCACCACGGCGGTCAGGAATTCCCTCCCTGATTTGTGACCCAACTCGGCGGCCGCCAACGCCGAAGGGATCACGCAGGCCCCGGGATGGATCAACATGCGGTAAGAGTCTGCCTGGTTGGTCACGTGCATCAGCTTGCTGTTGGCGAAGGCGGCGCCGCAACGGGTCGCCTTTCCGCCGTCGACCAATATCGTGGCCCCGTCAGGCTTGCCCTCTTCGGTTTTTGCCAGGTGTATCGCGGCTTGCCCGTGGCTGGTATCCGCGCCGATGATGCCGGTCACCATCGCGTGCAGTATCGAGGCCTTGATCTTGTCCACCACGGCGGGCGGCATGGATTCATAACGCAGGGGGGAGAGGAATTGAGCGAATGTGCGGCTGAGCGAATCGGGCATGGTTTTCCCTCCGGGGGCGGACCGTGAGATTAATTACTCCTCTAGAAAGGAGAGGGCGGACTATCCGGAGCAAGGCGGCGCCCACTGGATGGCATATCTGCGCCCGAGCAAGTCCAGGGAGGATTGTATTAGTTTACATCAAGTCGCGCAAATATCTTCTCAGTACGCGCTTGGTCACCGCCAGCACGATAACGGCGCCGATGATTATGGCGAAAATAGAAGGGTCAAAGACTCTGGTAGACATGCCCAGGACCGTGCCACCGGCAGGAGGATGCTCGGTGTCGGTTATCGCCATCAAGACAATCACTGCCCCTACTGAAGCAGCAAGAGCCAAGTCCCGAAGCACCTGCACTCCTTCTAAAAAGGCGTTTACCGGTGGGGCGAACAAGATTAGCGAAAAGACTGATCCTATCAGCAGTCCGAGTAAGTGACCTCCCACCAACGCCCGGGGCGCGCCTAACTTGCTGGTAGGATGAACAAAGATGATAACCACGCTGGCTCCCAGCGCGGCGACCAATGCGGCATCGGAAAAGGAATCGACAAACAGCAGGACCGCGAACATCCCGATGGTGGCCAGACCACCTTGGACAAAGTAGCGGCTGGGTTGGCGGCGGAACTGGGGGTCTATGATAGCCAAGGAAGACGAAGATCTATGGATGAGGTTCCAGACACGCCGAGGCAAACTGAATTCCCGGTTGTCGCTAGACATCTTTCCTAGGGGTCCCTTTTGCGCCCGCTAGGATGTCTTCAGACCGCCGGCGAAATCCAACCACACTCGGGCGCAGGGCACCGGGAGGATATGCTGGACGAAGCCGGTTACTCCAGGAAATACCACCAGCCGGCCGTTGGGAAACAGATCCGCCGCCCCCCGGAAATCACCCAGGACCTCTTCTCTTAAGCTGGCCGCGGCCAGTATCAGAGTGGGTGTGTTCACGTCTTTGAGAAGTGGCCCAATATCCCCAGACGCGTTTCTCTGGAATCCCCCAACCACGCTGGCCGGCGTGGCCGCCATCTGGGCGGCATACCAGCGGATGTACGCCGGGTCTACGATCTGAGGGTCCAGCCGTCGGGTGATGGTGCTCTCCACCCACGCGGCCACCCCCTCACGTTCGATCAGATCGGCGCTTTCTCCGTGATGTTGGTCGTTGAAGCTGGTGGGAGAGGTGCAGGCCGTCAGGGACAGCAGGCGTTCCTGGTGCATGGTGGCAAATCGCATGGAGATGGAACCGCCCACTGTTTCTCCGATCAGGTGAACCTGCTCCAGTTCCAATTTGTCCAGAACGCCTAGCAGGTCATTGGCGAAGTTATCTAGTGTCCAAGAGTAGTCCGTCTCGGGCACCGACGATTGGCCCATGCCCCTCATGTCGAACCGGATCACCCGGTAATGACGGGCCAGGATGGGCACCCAGCCGAACCACATCTTGTGGCTCTTGGCCATCCCGTGGTGCAACACCACCGTCTCCGGCTGGGTCCACGGGTCGGTAAAGTCGTCGACTGTGTAAAAAAGCTCGGCCCCGTCGTCTAACTGGAGCTTCATCGGTACCCCTTACGAATATTTCGATTACTCCGGTTCAGGTTAGCTGGCGATTCCCTGCTCGGTAAACACCGAACGAGCGATCCGCATGGCCGCCCGGGTGGTGAAGTAGCCGCCGTACAGCATCACCTGGATGAAGACTTCCATGACCTCGGAGGGAGTCATGCCAACCCGGAGGGCCCCCTCGATGCGGCTGCGGATCTGCCGGTCGTAGCGGCCCATGACGGTCATGGCCGACAGGGCGCACAGGGCCCGGTCCTTGGCGCTCAGGGTGGGCCGGTTGTAGATCGCCCCCCAGTGATACTCGGTGATCAGGCGGTCCAGTTGAGACTCTTCCGAGTCGGGGTCGTCGTTTTCATATGCGAATACATCCCCCATGTGCTCACGGTGGGTGGCCTCCCCCTGCTCGTAAAGGCTTTCCACCGATTGGTTAGTGTCGTATACCAGGCTGGGAGTGAAATGGATCCCCTGCTCTTCGAAGATCTCCTTGGCGATGCGCATCGCGGTTTCCACGGCGGGGACGCCCACGTAAAAGGTCAATTGAATAAATACTTCCACTACTTCCGACGGAGTCAGGCCCAGATTCAGGCCTCGCTCGATGTGCCGTTTTAGCAAAGGCAACTGACCCAGGGCCATCAACGCCGATATGGTGCATATCACCCGACGCGGTGGCTCCAAAGCCGGCCGGGTCCAGATGGACCCGAACAGGGCTTCGTCGATGATCCTCTTCAAGTCCGGCGCCAATTGATCGATCCCCGGCAAAGTAAAGTGACTGCGGTCGCCACCCGCCATCTATGTGCGTATGGCTAGACCCTTTTCAAACCGATCGTCCAACGTGGTCAATGTTGGGCCTCCTTGTATGTCATAAGAGAGTCGGCGTATCCGGATTCTCATCTCTAGATTTCTATCGAGATTATACCCCAGCGGAACGCCGCGGGCAGCTTGAATAGCAGGTTTACGGACCCCAGGCCGTCAGACTTGTGCCATGATGTCCTCGGCGAACCAGGCCATACGGTCGGTGGTCTGGTTCAAATCATCGCTGCGTATGTCGAAAATGATGTGGGTGACGCCGACGTCGGTGTAAGTTTGGATGTCCTGAAGGACCTGCTCCGGTTCACCGGCAAAGCGCCGGCGGCTACCTGAGCCGGCGATATCCGGGTCATACAAGGGGGCTTTCATCGCCACGTCCAGTTCGGCGGGGTCGCGTTCCGCCTCTTCGGCGTAGCGCCGCAGCCTCACCAGATCTTGGGCCAGGTCTTCGGGTTCCATGGGCGCGGCGGGTATGGTCCCCACCGGGTGCCAGCCGTTGCCCAACTCAGCGGCCCGGCGTATCGCCCGGCGGCTCTGGCCCCCAACCCAGATGGGCGGATGGGGCTTCTGCACCGGCTTGGGCAGGAAGTTGATATCGGAGAATTGGTAGTATTTGCCGTTGAAAGTAGGGTTGTCGGCGGTCCACAGTTCCTTGAAAGCCTGAATGTATTCGTTGGTCACCGCTCCCCGTTCGGCGAAGGGAGGAGCGTTAAGGGCTTGGAATTCTTCCTCCATCCAGCCTACCCCCACCCCCAGGGTCAGACGTCCGTTGGAGAGGACATCGATGGTCGCTAGGATCTTGGCGGCCAACAAGGGGTTGCGGTAGGGCACGATCATCACGCTGGGCACCAGGCGGATGTTCTGAGTGATCCCGGCCAAAAACGTCAACAAGGTGAGTTGCTCAAAATACTCGCCCGAAGGCGCTCCGGAAAACACGCCGCCGACGGTGTATGGATACGGCGAATCCACGGACTTAGGCACCAATATGTGGTCTCCGGCAACCATAGAGTGGAATCCCAGCCGGTCACCCCTCCGGGCGATCTCCGCCAAAGGCTCGGGCTGGGCCGTGGGGCCGCTGCTGGGCAGATAGAAGCCGAACTCCATGCCGAATCTCCGTAAAAGGCAGGGTAGTAAGAGGCCAACTCTGGTAAGTAGCCAAAGGGGACCACCGCTAGAAAATAGGTGGTCCCCTTTGGCTGTTGGCTGACTTAAGGTATCACGGCGGACGAAAGATTAACACCCAGACCGGGCGGTCCAGCGTGCCGGCGCCGCCTGTGTGGGTAACTATTATTGGCTGTCGGCAACCTCGAAGTGTTTGACCCAATACTCGCCCCTATACAGATTCTCCACTTCTTGGGCCATCTTCTGTCGAAACTCGCCGGTTTCGTAGCTGCGCATGTCCTCCAAGGTGTCCCAGATGCTCACGGAAACCCCTTCGTCAGGGTCTTCGGTGCTCCGTAGAAGTTGGCGCTCGCGTAGGCCTTTGATCGGGCTAGGCGCGTTGACCACATTTTCGTGGTAATGCCGTTCATAATCGGCCCAGGAACCAGGCCGTAGCTTCCCCCAAACCATCCGGACGAACATCGCAAAATCCTCCTAACTTATACTCTATTGCCGCTTGCCGGGCAAACTAGCTCACCTAGAGACCAACTCCCGTGGCCTCAGCACTCGTACCTCAACGGGCCCACTTTTTTGGACCTTCTCGGCGATGCTTTTTTTGATCAGCTTGGCTATCCCCTTGCGGTCATGGGTGTACATGGCCACAATGTCCACGCCCTCCCGCATGGCGAAGCTTGCGATACCCTCGGCCACCGAATCCGCTACCACTACCTCACACCGCCAGCGGCCCATCGTCTCGACAAGATAGCTTCGGGCGCACAGAAGGTATCCCATGGTCTTGTTGCGGCGGACCTGTTTCCGTGATTGAATCGAGCCGGGGTCGTTGTTCGATTCCCGCGATTTACACCGGGGGATAACGTGTAATAGGATGCCTTCGCCTTCGGGGTTGAGGAGTTCTTGGGCCATGGGAAGCACGTCCTCGGCCTCCGACGACTTGTCCAAGGGGACCAATATCTTGTTGTACAGGGAGCCGCCCCATAGAGGCGGCTCCCGCTTCAGCGCCACTTCGTAACTTATGGGTATGAGTCCCTTTGGTTTCATGGAACACCTCCCAGCGCCATACCAGACTTAAATACCCAGAAATTTTATCAAGGACTGCATCTTTATCGTTATATCTAATATATATTATCGTTTCATGGCTTTACACTGCTGTCAATAGGTTACGGCGATGAGAAAGATTTCACAAACTGTTCCATCTTGGAAATGTTGTTAAGTCGCCGAATAATCGAAAGATAAACAGTATTTGTGCAGGTTTGCGGCATATGATTCGCATTGGTAATAGGTCCGCCCATAATTCTTGACACTATTTCTGGCTCACGGTAGACTTTGGCCTGCCATTGGCGATGGAGGTACCAGGTGTCCACTACCAGTCCAGCACTTACCGAAGAGATGCGGCAACAAGCCATCGGACTTGAAAGCCAACCCTTCACCACGGATGTAGAGAAGGGGGCAATCATCAAGTTCGCCCAGGCCATTGGGGACGAGAACCCAATCTTCAATGACGAAGCTGAGGCCCGCAAGAGCAAATACGGAGGCCTGGTTGCCCCGCCGACCTTTTTACGGTCGATGGGCGCATATAGGGTAGCGCTACCGTTTGAATTGCCCTTCGACAGAATGTTGGACGGTGGTAGCGAGTGGCGTTATTTCCATCCGGTCCGGCCAGGCGACCGGATCACCGTCGTGGCCCGGATCGAAAATATCAACGAACGTACCGGCCGGTTGGGCGTGATGATTATCACCACGACCGTCACCACGTACACGAATCAACTCGACCAGGTGGTGGCTACCCAGACATCGAACGGAATTCGCTACTGAGGGTTTGAACATGGCAGACCAGATCTACTGGGAAGATGTTTCCGAAGGGACGGACATGCCGCCCCTGGTAAAAAATCCCACGACTCAACAACTAGTGAAGTACGCTGGCGCGTCCGGAGATTATTACCAGATTCATTACGATAAGGATTTTGCCAAGGGAAACGGGCTGGACGACGTGATTCTTCACGGCGCCTTGAAGAACGCTTTCCTGGGCCAATACATGACCGATTGGATGGGGCCGTTGGGCACCTTGGCGATGCTGTCATGCCAATATCGCGGTATGGACTCCCCTGGTCAGCCAATAACCGCCAAAGGTTCCGTAACCCGCAAATACCAGGAGGACGGCCGGAACCTGGTGGACTGCGAGATATGGCTGGAGAACACCGAGGGTCAAAAGACTACGCCGGGGTCGGCCACCGTGGAGTTGCCTTCCCGGTAAGGGCTGGGCTGAAGCGTCGTCTTGTTGCGCCGCTCAGTTTCGGCGGGCCTGCGAGCCGGCGATACTTTCTCCGGCAGACCACCAACGCAGTTGTTGGAAGCCATTTAAAAACTGTAGGACCCGATCGTTCGACAGGCTTACGTCGAACGGGAAAAAGTGGACTCGCACCATCCGTGGTGACCCTGATAAATCGGGGCGAACCACTTATTTAGACGGCCATTGGGCTGTTTAGGCAAACGATTTCTAAGTAAAGGCCAAGGAGGCCGTTATGGTAGACATGCTCAAAGACAAGGTGGCCATCGTGACCGGCGCCGGCCGGGGTATCGGCCGGGGGGTAGCAATGCTGATGGCCGAGGAAGGGGCCAAGGTCGTGGTTGTTGACCCAGGGGTCAACGTGGACGGGACCGGGGCCGACCAGTCCATCGCCGAGACGGTGGTGTCGGAGATCCAGCAAGCCGGCGGGACGGCAATCGCATGCCTGGAGTCGGTTGTCACGATGGATGGCGGCGAGAGGATCGTCCAGACCGCCGTGGACAACTACGGGCGCTTGGACATTGTCGTTACCTGCGCCGGGATCCTCCGTGACCGCATGATCTTCAACATGTCCGAGCAAGAATGGGACGACGTGATCGCGGTCCACCTGAAGGGGACTTTCACGGTTGTTAAACATGCCTGTATCCTGTTCCGCCAACAACGGTCCGGCCGGGTCATTACCTTCAGCTCCCAGTCGGGACTCGTGGGCAACTCGGGCCAGGCCAACTACGGCGCGGCCAAGTCCGGCATCGCCGGCTTCACCAAGGTGGTGGCCAAGGACATGGGGCGTTACGGCGCCACGGCCAATTCCATCGCACCACGCGCCCAGACCCGAATGATCGGCGCCATTCCCGACAGCGCCGCGGAATTAAGGTCCAGGAGTGGAGTGGCATCCCTGGACGATGGCAACGAGCCACAGCATCTAGACCCGGACGGCATCGCGCCCTTCGTTTGCTATCTAGCGACCGACTTTGCCTCCAACGTGAACGGACAAACCTTTTTGGTTTATGGAGATACGGTGTCATTGATGTCCCAGCCCAGGCCCATGCAAGCGATCTATTGTTCGGACGGTCATTGGGACATGGACGACCTATCGTCTCAAGCCCGAAACTACCTGACCAAAGACATCTACAACCCGGCGCCGGCAACATAGGTATCTCAGCCGGTTGGGTTTATCAGAGCAGCAGCATATTTAGTTTAGGAATCTGAGGTAGCGGAAAGATGGCAAACTTACTTCAAGACAAAGTAGCAATAGTGACCGGCTCTGGCCGGGGAATCGGACGGGGCATCGCCATGCTGATGGCCGAACAAGGGGCGAAAGTAGTGGTGGTGGACCCGGGTGTCAACGTCGACGGCACCGGCGCCGACAACTCATTCGCCGGTTCCGTGGTATCCGAGATCAAGCAGGCCGGCGGCGAAGCCACAGCGTGTTTAGAATCGGTTGTCACGATGGATGGCGGCGAGAGGATCGTCCAGACCGCGGTGGAAAATTACGGCAAGCTGGATATCGTCGTAACCTGCGCCGGGATCCTTCGGGACCGCATGGTCTTCAATATGAGCGAAGAAGAATGGGACGACGTGATCGCGGTCCACTTGAAGGGCACCTTCTCCGTTGTCAAGCACGCCTGCATCCTTTACCGGCAGCAACGATCGGGAAGGATAATAACTTTCACGTCGGTGTCCGGTCTGTACGGAAACTCGGGCCAGGCCAATTACGGGGCGGCCAAGGACGGCATCGCCGGACTCACCCGTGTGCTGGCTCGGGACATGGGACGTTACGGCGTCACCTCCAACTCCATATCTCCCGGCGCCGCCACCCGCATGACCGGGACCGTGCCGGAAGAAGCCCGGAACCTACGGGCGGCTCGGGGTATCGGCGGGTCCGCCAGCTCGGCCCCGAGGCTGCGTGGTGAAGGCGAAGACATCGCTCCCATGGTTACTTGGTTGGCCTCCGATGAGGCGGCCCACGTCAACGGCCATGTTTTCCACGTCACCGAAGGCTTAGTAAGCCTGATGAACAACCCGGAGCCGGTAAGAACCATCCACAAAGAGAGCCGGTGGACGGTGGAAGAACTGGCCAAAGTTTTCCCGGCCACCATCGGAGTGGAGCTGTTCAACCCCGCTCCCGTCCAAGCGCCCAGTCAGTAGCCAGGAATGATTAGATGATTCACAGTTTCTCTGCTTCTTATGCCGGGCATGTGTTCGACGACAATCTGGGATTCGCCGGTACGGCGGCCAACGACCGGTGGTACTCCAACGATCAACTGGCCCAGGTCTTCGATTGGTCGGTGGACATCGCGCAGCATCTGGACCGGCTGGGCTATGACGAGTTCTGGCTGGCCGAGCATCACTTCCAGCCCGAAGGGTACGAATGCATCCCCAATCTTTTGATGCTCAGCCTATATCTGTCCAGTCAGACCGAACGGCTGAAGTTCGGTTGCGGGTTTAACATCGCCCCGATGTGGCATCCGTTGCGCTTGGCAGAAGACTTTGCCATGGCCGACATCCTGACCAAAGGCCGGGTCATCTTCGGTGTCGGCCGTGGGTACCACACTCGAGAGGTGGAAACCTTCGGCTCGCCCATGTTAGATGGAGACGCCAACCGGGACCTGTTTGAAGAGCAAGTTGAGGTCATACTGAAGGCGTTCCAGGAAGAGTCCTTCTCCTACGAGGGAAAGCACTATCAGATTCCCGCGAAGGTTCCCTACCGGGGCTACGATTTGGAGAAACTGAGCCTGGTGCCTCGGCCCGTGAACCAACCCGTAGAGATCTGGCAGCCCTTGGTTAGCGGAAACCCCAGGGGCGTCGACTTCATGGCCAAGATGGGCATCAAGCCCCTTATCTCCAACAACTCTGACTCCGTTCTAGCCGATCGGATGAAACTCTACCGGGATGCGGTCAAAGCCCATGGGCATGACAAGGAACTGGGAGAGGACGTGGCGATCGGGTACCGGTTCTTTATCGCCGACACTCAAGAGAAGGCGATGGAATTGGCTCGCCCCTATTATGAGGAGGCGATGAAATTCGCGGCTCCGTTGGGACTGACGCCCTTGACGCCGGAGCAGATCGGGGCGGTTGCCGACCCGGCCCACTCCCGTGGCGTGGAACTACCTTCTCTGGAGCAGGCGGTTGCCGGTCACGGCTGGCTATGCGGCCCAGCGGAAATGATTATCGAGCATCTCCAAGGCGTTCAGGAGAAATTTCCTGGCGTGGAGCGGGTCAACCTGGGAGCGGTTATGGGAATGCCCCGGGAAGTTTTCAAGGACCAACTCACCAAATTCGCCGACCAGGTCATGCCCTCGTTCTCTAAAACGGCTAATGGCCGGTAACGTCGCTGCGCCAGCGGCCCCTTAGTCCAGGAGCGGCAGGCTGCCCCAAGTGATGGAGTCTGGATCAGAGGCGCCGCCATTCTCTTTAGCCAGTTCACGAATTTGCAGCAGGGTGGCGTTTACCTCCGGAGTTAGGAAAACCCAGTCGGGCTCTTCTGGGATCCAGTAAGGCGAGTTGATGCGCACCACCTGGTGCTGTTTGCCATTCAGGTAGATGCCGAATTTGGAAGCCTGTTGCATTTCCTTCTCCCGATTCTCAGTCCCGCTCCCGCATCGCGCCCCAAGGGTTTCCGGGCGATCGGGTCGGGCATTGGCTTGGTAAAGTTTTAACCCGTGACGGGTTCCCTTGCGTCTTCAGGGCCAGCTGCCCCCGGATCCACGGCCGACGGCAAACCGTAGACACCTTGGTATTTCTTCGGCAATAGGGCGGCGATTCGGGACATCATCATATCCGCCATACTCTGCAAAACCTCATGGCTGGGCCTGCCTTCGATCAATGGCAAGCTGAATGGTTGACCGATGTTCACTCCTATGCGGCATAAAGGTACGGCCATCCGCCAACTCGGGAAGTTTTCCGTCCCTACCAGACCCACGGGAAGAATGGTCGCTTGAGATTTCATAGCTATATAAGCGGCCCCGGGCAAGCCTTTTTGCATAGTATGATTGGGGCTGCGGGTACCTTCTGGGAAAAGCACTACCGTTTGGTCTTGGGCCAACAGCCGCAAGGTAAGCTTGATGATGTCCACCGCCCGGCCGGAGCGGTCGAAAGGGTGCACCCCAAACCGCGTTAGAATTGCCCGGCTAACGGGGTTACGGAACAACTCTTGCTTGGCGATGAAGTTTAACTGGCGGTTGATCGTCGCTACCAACACCGGCGGGTCGTTGATGGACAGATGGTTGGCGATCAGAATGACTGGACCGAACGGGGGGACACATTCCAGCCCGGTCACGTTGAGCTTGCCGAAGCCGCCAAAGCAGAACCGCCCCAGCATTTTACCCATGGGGTAGATCAGGCTCACGCTTTTCCCCCGCCGCATGATTCATTCACCCGTTGGACGATCAGATCCACTACTTGTTCTCCGGTCAGTCCGTCGGTGTTCAACACCCAGGCATCCTCGGCGGGAATCAGGGGTGAGTCGGCGCGTTTGGAATCCACCTCATCCCGAGTCTTCGTCTCGTCCAGTACCTGCTGGAGATCGGCTTCTCTTCCCTGAGCCAGAAATTCCCGCCAACGGCGCCGGGACCGCTCTTCTAAAGAGGCGGTGATAAAGATTTTCAAGTCGGCATCGGGCAATACGACGGTGCCGATGTCCCGCCCCACCATAACGATATTATTCTGTGAGGCTATGTCTCGTTGCTGTTGCACCAAAGCTCGCCTGACGGCCGAGACGCGGGAGACCAGCGAAACGTGGCGGTCTACTTCCGCTTCCCGGAGCTCCGGTCCAATGCTGACGCCGCCCACCAACACCTGATCGCTGTTCCAACCATCCAGGCGTATAGGGTTTTCGCCGGCCAAAGCCCCCAGCGCGGTCTCGTCATCCATGGATGTGGCATTCTTCAAGGCTAGCCAGGTGATAGCCCGGTACATGACGCCGGTGTCCAGGTATCGGAGATTCAGCTGTTTGGCCAACTCACGGCCGGCCATCGTCTTGCCGGCAGCCACCGGGCCGTCAATGGCGATCACGCCTATGTTTCGCGCCAAGATTTACCTCGTTAACGAGCTGTATTTGGGATTATAGCATTGTCCCTGACCGTTCGATCGACGCCCGGTCAGCGGCAAGTTGCGGTGTAGATGTCGTGTTCCGCCGGCATGGGTGGAGCGAATCAGCGCGATCTGTATTGTATAATGTGCCCGGTATGAGCAGGAACGTTTCCTGGAAAATTTTTGGTCTAGCGGGTGTGTTCCTGCTCACATCGGTTATGTTTGTTCTGGCCGGGGTGTACGACTCATTTCCCGGGGACGAGCCAGTCCTAGTTCAGATCCAAGAGTTGCGGACAGGGTGGTTGGATACCACGGCCCTGGCGTTGGACACCATCGGCGGGCAACCTTTGGCCGTTGGATCGATTCTTGCCGTTGCGGCCGCGCTGATGCTGTTACGCCGGCCCGCCGACGCAGTGATCGTATTGTTGAGTCTGGCGCTGTTGTTTATCGGCCACGAGCTCAAGCAAGTAGTTGATCGGCCAAGGCCCGAATATGTGTTGCTTGGTCTGGAACCGGAGAGCCCAGGGTTCCCCAGCGGACACTCGATGTACGCCCTGATTTTCGGGGGACTTTTGATATATCTTGCCGGACAGGTCATACCCTCGCTTTTGCTCAAGCGATGGTTGCAATATTGCCTGGCCGCCTTGATACTGGCGATGGGGGCTTCCCGGGTATACCTGGGGGTCCATTGGCCCAGCGACGTGATAGGCGGATTTCTGTACGGCGGTTTGGCTCTAGCGGGGTTAATTGCCCTGCGCTATCTCTGGGCAGATTCTAACGTGGTGAGCTTCAGGCGGCGAATACTGCCGTGGTAATCTTAAACAGTCTTGTTATAGACTTACGGTAAGGGGGCACGCCGATGAACTGGGTTGACATTGCAATCCTGGTTGTCTGGGCGGGAACTGCGTCGTGGGGAGCTTCCATGGGGTTGCTCCAGATGGGGGTTCACCTCCTCGTAGTCGCTGTTGGTCTGGCTATTTCCAGCAGGATCGCCCCAACCGTGGGTGACCTGTTTAGCGTCGTGACCGACAATGAGAACGCCCAATCCGCCGCGGGTTTCATCGCGGTTTTCCTGATCCTGTTTATCGCCGGCGGAGTGGCGAGCTTTTGGCTTCGGATGGTCTTAGGAATCATCCCCTTCTTCGGGTCGTTCAACAAACTGGGCGGACTGATCGTTGGTATCCTCGTAGGGTTCCTGCTGCTGTCCGGCATTTTAACCGGGATACAGAAATTCCCCATAAAGGACGCCCAACAGACCATCGATGATTCTAAGTTGGGGTCCTTCCTGGCGGACAACTTCGACGTGATCACTCGGGGCATCGGACTGATACCGGGCAATTGGGACGACGAATTAGATAAGTTGGTTAATTAATAACTGCACATACTTCCTGACCGTACACACACGGCCGGGCGCTTGTGCTACCATATCCGAAAGCGAGGCGGCTGATTATCGTTCACGTTTAGGGCAGAATAGCCGAACAACGGAACCTAAACTAACCAGAGTAACGGGGAACTCGGTCTCAAATCACCGAAAGGACCGGTTCATGGAAGGGCTATCGAATCAAAATACGGATGGCCTTGATGCTCCCCTGTCCGGGGTTCAACTACTACACGCCCCGGTGCTGGTCCTTAACCTCAACTACGTGCCTCTCAACATCTGCACCGTCCGGCGCGCCGTGATCTTGGTGGGCAAAAGCAAAGCGGAGCTGCTGGAAAACCACCGTGGCCAACTCAGGACTGTTTCCAGCCTGGTGGACGTCCCTTCAGTGATCCGCTTGGACTACATGGTAAAAAAGCCCTCCCTGCCGCGAAAGTTGTCCAAGAAAGAGGTCTTTCTGCGTGACCGCTTTACCTGCCAATACTGCGGCAAGAAAGCCCAGGACTTGACTCTGGATCACGTTGTGCCCCGCCGCCAACACGGCAGTCATACCTGGGAGAACGTGGTCGCTGCGTGTAACCGGTGCAACCTGCGTAAGGCAGGGCGGACGCCGGAAGAGGCCAACATGCTGCTGAAAAAGGAACCTCGGGCCCCGGACCCCAATCCCTACCTCATCCTGCAAAACCGCACTCTTCTTGAGGAGTGGCTCCCCTACGTGCCCTGGTCAGCACGCGGGTAACTTTACCCAGCCACCCCATTCTTGTCCCTTTTCGGTGCGGACCACAACATAGATCTTGTTGATCACCACCCGGTCCCCGGTCCCCGCAACGATTATGGGGTCCGTTCCCGCCAACGGATACCTACCACCCTATTTATACCTGTTTATACCTGGACCCCGGCCACGGGTAGATTCAACATCATGACTTCTAAGGTAAGCCGGGCGCTGGCGTTGTGATCCAAGGCCTCCAGCGTATGGTGAATCTGTTTGACGAATGCGACTATTTGGATGGTGGTCAAGCCGTTTCGATGCGCTTCTAGCTCGGCGGACTTATCCGTGTGGTGAACGTAATCGCCGGCGCCTTCCTTGATCAACAATAGGTCCCGCCACCAGCGCAGCCACAGAAACAGTACTTGTCTGACAGCATCCCGGTCGCGACTGAACATAGTGGCCAGTTCGCTGGCGTAGCTGAATCGTATGTCCAGTCCCGACTGGCAGATCTCCAACATACGCTGCAGATCGGATTCCCGGTCTTGCAGGACTTGGTCTTCCTTCAAAACGCCGAAGACCCAACCGTAGCAACCTCGGGAAAGGCGGGCCAGGTTTTCCGCCGTTGCCGCGTCCACGCCGTGCTCCGCTACCAGCCTTTCCACCATTTCCTCTTTCGGCGCGGGCAGGAGCGTCAAACGGCGGCACCGGGAGCGGATCGTGGACAACAGGTAATCATCATCGGTGGTTAGTAACAATATCGTGACTTGGTCCGGGGGCTCTTCCAAAGTCTTTAACAGAGCGTTGGCGGCAGGTTCGCTCATCGATTCGGCGCCGTCGAAGATGACAACGCTGCACCGGCCTTCGTAAGGGTTCAGATAGACCTGCCGGAGCACGTCTTTAACGTCGTCGATCCCGATGACGGTACGGGTAGGCCCGCCCTCTTCGCTTGGGCCAATACCCACGACGCGCACGTCCGCGTGCTGCCCAAGGCCGATCCGGGTGCACTGCACGCAATCCCCACAGGGCTCCCCGGGACCCTCGAGACAATTAAGGGCTTGGGCGATGTTGATAGCGAGGGCCATCTTGCCGACGCGAGGTGGCCCCACCAGCAGGTAAGCGTGGGACAAGCGGCCTTCTCTGAGGCCTGCGTCCAATTGGGTCAAGATGTGAGATTGGCCGTAAATTTGCCACATAGGAAGCTTTCAGCGGTCAGCTTTCAGGATTACGGAAATTGGGAAGCCTCTCATATAACGTCGCATAGCATCATGTCTTGATAGCTCTCGCGGCGGCGGATGAGGCGGCTTTGGCCGTTGTTGACCAGTACCATGGGCGGACGGGGATTGAGGTTGTAGTTGCTGGCCATGGAAGGGCAATATGCTCCGGCGGCGGGTATGGCCAGGATGTCGCCAGCGACCAACTCTGGCAGCATTACATCAGAGGCTAGTAGGTCGCCGGACTCACAGTACTTTCCGGCTATGGTTACCCGTTCGGCCGGCTCACTATTGACCTTGCCGGCGGCAACCACCTCGTAGATCGCCTGGTAAAGGGCCGGGCGTATGTTGTCGCCCATGCCTCCGTCCACACTGACGTATTTGCGGACTCCGGGGATCTCTTTGATCGCTCCGATCTGGTACAGGGCAACCCCCGCCGGGCCGATGATTGACCGGCCTGGCTCGATTATCAACTCGGGTATGTCCATCCCCAGGTCCGCGCAGGTGGATGTCATCGTGGATACTATGGCCTCAGCGTAATCCCCTATCTCCGGTGGCGCATCGTCCCTGGTGTAAGCGATGGCGAAGCCGCCGCCGGGGCTGAATTCCTGAAGGTCTAGGCCCTCCTCCCGGAACTGGGCGGACCAACGCAACACGAGTTCGGTGGCAACCCGATAAGGCTCCAATTCGAAGATCGGCGACCCCAGATGGAAATGCAATCCCCGGAGATTAAGATTGGAGGCGTTTAGCGCTTGGCGCACGGCCTGGTCGGCGTGCCCGGTCTGTATCGAAAAACCGAACTTGGAGTCGAGTATGCCGGTGGTCGTGTGAACATGGGTGTGGGGGTCCACCCCCGGCGAAACTCTGATGATGATGTTCTGGACCTTGCCGGCGGCGGCGGCGGTACGGTCCAGCAGGTCGATTTCATAGAAGCTGTCCACCGCGACCGTTCCGATGCTGTTCGCCACGGCATATTCCAATTCATCGGGTGTCTTGTTGTTGCCGTGGAACGTTACCCGCTCCAGGGGAAATCCTGCCCTCTGAGCGATGGCCAACTCGCCCCCGGAGACCACGTCCAGTCCCAAACCCTCTTCTTCGAATATTTGAGCCAAGGCCGGATTGATGTAGGCTTTGCAGGCATAGTAGACCTGTGAATTCTCCCAGCGTTGCCGGAACTCTTGTACAAAGGAACGGCAACGCGCTCGCAGGGTTTGCTCGTCCAGAACGTAAACAGGAGTGCCGTACTGGGAGGCCAGGTCCAGGGCGTTGCATCCCCCAATGACTAACTGCCCTTGGGAATCGACGGTAGTGGTGTCGGGAAATACGGTTTTGGGGAACATCGTTTTGCCGCTCCGGTCTCTAATATTCTGCCTTGGGTTGCGAAGGGAAGGATTGACATGGTATCTAGTGGCATCATAGGGCCGGACACCGAGTCCGCGCAACCTTGAAATCCGTTGACGCCACGTTTGGGCGAGTATATACTCCGGTGACTCGAACCTGCGGGGTTTCCAACTAGCAGAGTTCCTCGTGGAAAGGGGCTAAATTCCGCCTCTATGGGGGTGTTATGGCAAAGATTCCGATACAAGTTACGGTTAATGGACAATCGCATCAAGCCGAAGTGGAACCGCGGATGCTGTTGGTTCACTTTCTGCGCGAGGAGTTGGGCCTCACCGGCACCAAGATCGGTTGCGATACCAGCCAGTGTGGCGCTTGCGTAGTCTCTATGAATGGGTCCACCGTCAAGTCCTGTACTTGCCTGGCGGTCCAGGCGGATGGGGCCGAGATCGCCACCATCGAGGGACTGGCCAACGGAAGCGAATTGCACCCGATGCAAGAAGCTTTCTGGGACAATCACGGCCTGCAGTGCGGCTACTGCACCGCCGGAATGATTATGACGGCCGTGGAAATGCTGGAGCGTAACCCGCATCCGTCTTCGGACGAGGTTAGAGCCGGATTGGAGGGCAATCTCTGCCGCTGCACCGGTTACCAAAACATCGTCAAGTCGATTCTAGCGGCCGCAGAAAAGATGGACGGTCACGCCCACAATGACGAAACTGGGGGGCACGCCCACCATGACCACTAGAATATTTGGCTCAGGTATTCGGCGCCGAGAAGACCCTAGGTTAATGACGGGGCAGGCCGATTATACCGACGACATCAGGCTGAGGGGAATGGTCCATGCGGCCATTTTGCGCAGTCCCCACGCTCACGCGAAAATCAACAGCATAGACACCAGCGCGGCCCGGAATGCCCCCGGAGTCTTGGCGGTGTACACCGGCGCCGACACCGATGGCGTGCTCAACCCCATACCATGCGCTTGGCTACCCCCTGACTCCGATATTAAAGCCGTGGACCATCCGGCGATGGCAGTGGATACCGTTCGCTACGTTGGCGACGCCGTGGCGGTCGTGGTGGCTGAAAGCCGCTATCAAGCGGAAGACGCTCTGGAGTTGATCAATGTCGACTACAGCGCCCTGCCCTCAGTGGTCAATCCTCAGGCAGCCATGGCGTCCGGGGCGCCACAACTACACGAAGACGCCCCTAACAACCAGGCATTTCATTGGGTTGTTGCCGGAGGTGACGCTGACGCTGCCTTCGCGGCGGCGGCGGGAGATCCCCAAAACCACGTGGTGGTTAGCGAAAACATCGTTCAACAAAGGTTGATTCCAAACGCCATGGAGCCACGCTCCGCCGTCGCAAGCTGGCAATCGGCCATGGGTGAACTGACTCTTTGGAGCACCAGCCAGAACCCCCATATCGTCCGATTCCTGTGCTCGTTGGTTACCGGGATCGGAGAGCATAAGATTCGGGTGATTGCAGTGGATGTCGGCGGAGGATTCGGCAGTAAGGTCGCCATGTACGCTGATGAAATGCTGGCAACGTTCTGCACCATGCAGTTGGGCCGGCCGGTCAAATGGACCGCAACCCGCTCCGAAGGATACATGTCTACGATCCATGGACGGGACCACGTACAGCAAGTCGAAATGGCGGCGACTAAAGACGGCAAGATCACCGGACTACGAGCCACGGTCTACGCCGGCATGGGCGCCTACCTTTCCACCGCCGGCCCGGGTGTCCCCACCATATTGCACGGCCTGATGTATTCCGGCCCTTATGAGATTCCCAACGTCAAGGGCGACATATTCGGGGTTTTCACCAACACGACACCGGTTGATGCCTATCGCGGGGCCGGCCGGCCCGAAGCGACTTTCCTATTGGAGAGGATGATAGAGTTGCTGGCCGCCGAACTGGATATTGACCCTGTGGAAATGCGTCGCCGCAACCTGATTCAGCCGTTCGAGGACGGGCACGATGTAAGTACCGGTCTGACCTACGATAGCGGCAATTACCAGGGCACCTTGGACCTGGCATTGCAGCACGTAGATTACCCGGCATTGCGCAAGGAACAGACGGAACTCCGTAGCCAAGGCCAATACATGGGTATTGCCGTATCAACCTACTGTGAGATTTGCGGACTGGGCCCATCTCAGGTCGCCGGGGCCGTGGGCTTCGGCGGTGGCCTGTGGGAGAGCGCGATCGTCCGATTCTACGCGACCGGAAAAGTAAATGTTTTCGTGGGGACTTCGCCTCACGGGCAAGGTGAAGAAACTACATTCGCCCAGATCGTGTCGGATGAGCTGGGTGTTCCGGTGGAGGATATCGAGATAATCCACGGCGATACCGACATCACTCCCATGGGATGGGGCACCTACGGCAGCCGGACAACGGTGGTTGGCGGTGCCGCGGTGGTCCTCAGCGCCCGGAAGATCAAAGAAAAAGGCAAGGCGCTGGCGGCCCATCTATTGGAGGCCGCCGAAGAGGATATCGAGTACGAAGATGGCAAGTTCTTCGTTCGGGGGTCTCCCGACCAGAACAAAACTATTCAAGACATCGCTTTGATGGCCAACGTGGCCTGGAACATGCCCGAGGGGATGGAGCCGGGGCTTGAAGCTACTACTTTTTACGACCCGCCCAACTTCAGCTACCCCTTCGGCGCCCACGTGGCGGTCGTGTCGGTTGACGCGGACAACGGCCACATCGTGTTGCAACGCTACGTCGCCGTCGACGACTGCGGTCCGCAGATCAACCCGGTCATAGTCGAAGGACAGGTACACGGTGGTGTGGTCCAGGGCGCAGGTCAGGCGCTATGGGAAGGCGTGGTCTACGACGATAACGGCCAGCTATTGACCGGGTCAATGTTGGACTATGCGCTGCCCAAGGCCCATCTGCTGCCGAACATAGAAGTTCTCTCCACCGTTACCCCTTCGCCGCACAATCCGCTGGGCGTCAAGGGCATCGGCGAAACAGGCAGCATTGCGTCGACGGTGACCATATACAACGCCGTGATCGACGCTCTCAAGCCGCTGGGAATCACCAAGTTGGAAATGCCGCTGAGCCCGCAAAGAGTGTGGCAGGCCATTCAGCAAGCGAAGGGGGCATAGGCATGTACGCTCCGGAATTTGAATACCACAGAGCCGCCACGGTGGCGGAGGCGATACAACTACTCAGCTCCAACGAGGATGCCAAGCTGATAGCGGGGGGGCATAGCCTGCTGCCACTGCTGAAACTTCGGCTGGCCAGGCCTTCCGTTCTGGTGGACATCGGCAGAATCTCCGAGCTAAAGGGGATCACCATCAGTGACGGTACCGTCCGTATCGGCGCGTTAACCACTCACTGGGAGATCTCCTCTTCCCACGATCTGGAGCACGCTTGCGGCATTATGGCGGAGGCGGCCGGCGGCATCGGGGATACGCAGGTGCGCAACCGGGGCACCATTGGGGGCAACGTGGTCCACGCCGACCCGGCATCCGACTGGCCCACGGTGCTCACCGCTCTGGGTGCCAAGTTTAATATACAAGGGGCCGGTGGCTCTACCCGCACGGTCGAGCCTGGAGACTTTTTTGTAGGTCCGCTAACCACGACGTTGGGGGAGCAAGAGGTGTTGACCTCCATCGAGGCCCCCACTCTGGGCCACCACCAACGGGCCGAGTACGCCAAAATGGCCCATCCCGCTTCTGGTTTCGCCGTTGTCGGCGCTGCCGTGGTCGTCACGGTGGAAGGGGATGTGTGCACCGCCGCCCGGATCGCCGTTGGCGGACTGGTACCGGTCCCGGTACGCATGACTTCGGTGGAAACCGCTCTGGTGGGCAAGGCGTTGAACCAAGAAAACATTGCCGAAGCTGCCAGCCATGCGAGCAATGACCTCCAAGGGGAGATTCTTGGCGACTTCTTCGCCTCCGCGGAGTACCGTAAGGCAATGGCCGAGGTGGAGATTCGACACGCTCTGTTCCACGCCACCGAGGTATCCCACCACTAGGACACGACCCGGTCTGGCAAAGGCGTATCTAACGCTGGGCTGCCTCCCAAGAGGCAGCCCAGCGGTTTGATGTCAGGGCACAAATCTGCCAGGCCACCCGGAAATCAGCCGATAGAGGTCACTAGAACGATTTGAAGATACTGTTGATAAATGACGATGGCATCAACGCCCCGGGTCTCTGGGCGGCTGCCGAAGTCCTACGAAAAGTTGGAGAACTGTTTGTGGTCGCTCCGGAACAAGAGCAAAGCGGGGTTGGGGCGTCCCTTACTCTGCATCATGCCGTGAAGGTTCGGAGCGTTCCAGCGGATCAGTTTCTCAAAGAAGATGTGTCCGGAACCTTCGGCGTCACCGCATTCGCGGCGGAAGGCACTCCTGGAGACTGCGCCATACTAGCTTTGGAGAAGTTGGTGGGTTCGGTTGATCTGGTGGTATCGGGGATCAACCGCGGCTCGAACTTGGGTTGGGACGTGATGGTGTCGGGCACCATCGGTGGGGCGGTGCAAGGATTTGTGCGAGGGTGCGCGACCATCGCCATATCCGTGGGTTCCGTCAGGGACCCCAAATTCGAGAGCCCGGCCTTTTTGCTGGAAATGGTGGCCCGGAGATTGAACGAGCAACCGCCCCCGTCCGATCTGTTCTTGAACATCAACGTCCCCAGCTTGCCGGTTGACCGTTTGACCGGGGTTCAGGTGACTCGTTTGGGCAACCGGTCATACGGAGAGTCGGTGCGCGAGGAAGGGACCGGAGATCAGAAACAGTACAAGATCGCCAGAGACCGCCCTATTAGCGGTGAGGCTCAACCCGGCACCGACATGTGGGCGCTAAAGAACAACCAAGTTTCCATCACGCCGCTGCACATCGGCTTGGGTAATACAGACCAGATACCCGAGGTGGAGAGTCTGCTGGAGGGTATTCCGGAGCAGTTGCTGAGCCAGAAGGATTGATGGAGATTCGCGAGACAGGCAATCAGTCGTTGGTAGTCCGTTCGTCATCGAGGGGAGGGACGTCAAATCAGGCCGGGCAACCTCCCTCTGTCATTCCGGCGAAGGCCGGAATCCAGAAAAGTCTCCGCCGCCAGGCAGTGTGCCTCTGTCGCCGGGTCGGGTGGATTCCCGCCTGCGCGGGAATGACGGGTGGGTATGGGCGGGAATGACGGGTGGTCCATTGCCTTTCTTCGCCATTCCGGCGATGGCCGGAATCCATGAAACACTCCCCCGGGATAACCTCTGGACCCCGGCCTCCGCCGGGGTCCAGAGGTTATGGTTACCGCTTAGGTGGAAACATTTCCTCGGGGAGCGTGCGGCGGCGGCGCCCGAATCTAACTGGCAGCTACGCCTTCGGGAACATGCGGATCGGTAACTCCGATCATGCAATCTCGGCTGACTAGCTTGGCCAACTCGGCCTCAGACAGGTTCTCCGTGCCGGCGGGCCGGCGGGGAAGGACCAGATAGCGCAGGTCCGCCGTGCTGTCTAGGACCTGTACTTCCACACTATCGGCTAATTCCAGGCCGAACTCGCGCATCACGCCCCTGGGGTCCACCACCGCCCGGGAACGGTAGGCAAAGCTCTTGTACCAATCGGGCGGCCGGCCCAGAAGTGCCCGGGGATAACAAGAGCACAGGGTGCATACAACCATATGGTGGACCTGCTCGGTATTCTCCACGACGGCCAGATGGGGTGTAGTATCGGGCAGGGAGTAGCCTATCTCTGTCAGGGCCGACCGGGGATCGGCCAACAACCGCGCTTTGAACTCTGGATCGGACCAGGCGTGGGCGACCACCTTGGCTCCGTCGGATGGCGATCTGGATTCCACCATGTTCATCATCTGGTCTACTTCGCTGGTCGAGCACACGCCTTTTTCCACCATCAGAGCTTCGATCGCCTGAGCACGGCGGGCGTAGACGCTTAGCTCCTCACCCGACTCGGGATGAACATGTTCTCCGTCGTGGCCTTCGCTCATCATTAACTCCTAAACGCCAACTGGGTCTAGCCAATGTTCGTATATATCCACCAAGATTTTATCGCCGCTGGGGCCTCGGTAGCGGTCCCAAACTGAGTTCTGGGCAAACGAGACCCGGTAAAGGAGCTGCTCCGGCATTCCGTCGCCGCCATGACCAAGGGATTCGGGATTGCGGTAGCGGCCGCAGATAGCTACCACCACTCCGGTTTTGCCCTGGATGTACGTGGGTGTCCGATAGTGGTGACTTGGCGAGTCCACCCTCACCTTAACCTGATCGCCGGTTTGATATTTGTTTGATTGAGCCATCGGATGCTAATTCGCGCCTTGGTCTAGTTGGGTGACCTTGCGATCGATCTCATCGGAGGTGAGGTAGCCTTTCTCAACCATCAATAGTTCCAGGGCGGCGGTCCATCGTTCGTAGTAGCTGAGAGACCTATACAGGTCCGGGTCCAGGCTTTCCATGGACCGGCGCATCTCATCGGTTCTCCGGATACCCTTTTGTCCCAGAACTTGATGCAGGGCGTCCGCCCGCATCTCCCAGTCCATTTTCTGGTGGTCGGACTGATCGATAGGTTCGTCGTTGGGCTCGCCGCCCATGTCATGGGGTTTGGGCATTATCCACGCCTCCAATCAGCCTGTTTCACGACGCTTGAGGGAATTAAACTTGATAGACGGGTGGCTAACCCGGCAGCAGTCCCTCGCCAACGAATAGGACTTGGGCTTCCTCCAACGTTAGGTCAGATTCTGGAAGAATCAGGTCTGATTCGACAATCTCATCGATGGGCAGCGGGGAGCCCTTTTCCCGCACCAGGTCCAACATTTTCTTGAGCAGACGATCGTAACTGCTCCGGTCGGCGGCTTCCACCGCCTCCACCAGTTCATTATCGATCTCGTTTAACTCGTCTACAAAGGAGCCGGGCAGATTGAATTGGCCTTCGGTAGTTATACGTATGATCATGGTTCAGGCCCCCGGTAGTTGTTTCCGCTCTGCCGATGGCAGTGCGGACTTAAGGGCGGCAAGCTCATCTTCCACGCTCTGGGCTGAGGTGATAGCTTCCAGTTCTTTGCTGAGCGGGTCTTGTGACCCGGAGAAATCGTTCAGTACCCCAAGCTGGGACAGCTCGTCGATGGCCCCGGCACGGGAGCGCAGATTCGCCGTTTTGGTTTCGGCCCGCTCCACGGCCAGACTGATGTCGCCCATCTCCTCGGAGAGACCGGACAGAGCCGAGCCGATGCGAACTTGAGCTTGCGCGGCGGTATACTGGGCTTTAATAATCTCTTTCTTGGTGCGAAACGCCGTGACCTTGGCCTGCAGCCGCTGCTCGGCGGCCGTCAGTTTTTCCTGTTCCATCTCCATTCCGGCGATCTGCTCGTCAAGACCCTGGAGTTCGATCACCGCAACCTGTTTGCGTTGGAGGGCCAACCTCGCCAGATCTTCCCTTCCCGCTTCCATGGCCTGGCCGGCCTGCTCACTCAACCGGGTGACGTTTGCTTGGAGTGAGGTTGCCTGCTGCTGGATGCGGCGCTTGGCTGCCACCATTTCAACTACACCGCGCTTGACGCCGCGCAGCATCTCCAGTTGTTTCTCATAGGCAAAGTCTAGGGTTTCGTTAGGGTTTTCCGCCGAGTCCAAGATGCGGTTCATCTTCGACTTGACGATGGTGGACATACGCGAAAGCATTCCCATTTCCGATCTCCTCTCTGATACAGACCTCTGGCCTGACGGATGCTAGTAAGTCTCTTGGCCCGGCCTCTATCGGTTTTTGCCGGTAATCATGCCGATCAGGCCCGCAATTAAGGCGACAGCGCCAGCGATCACCAGTAGCCAGCCCATCAGCTCCAGGAAACCCGAGATAAAGTCGGACTTTATTATAAGTCCGGTGACGATTAAAATGAGCCCAACGATTACCCAACTGCTCTTGCCGAACATCCCCATTAGCCGCTCCTTGACTCAACCGGGCTCGTTCTTGCCGATTCACCGTATATTCTACTATTAACCCCGGGGAATGTCCCCTATATAAGATGGCCCCTCATGTTATTTCTCCGAAAAACGAATCGCCAACCTTCGGCCATACACTTCGTCATTCCGACACCAGCCCTTCGGCGGAAGGGCGGAGAGGAATCTCGAGAAGGCGGTGGCCCCAGTCTCCTGACGCCGCCTTAACCCAGCACTTCCCGGATCCCCTGAATGACGTTGTCCTTGTCGGGCAGGCAGAACTGCTCCATGATGGGGCTGTAGGGGATGGGCACGTTGGGGGAGCAGACCCGCTTGGGCGGCGCTTTCAAGGCGCGGAACGTGGCTGGGTCTTCGGTGATGAGCGCGCTGATCTCAGCGGCGGCACTACAAGTTAGGCACGCTTCGTCCACGATCACCACCCGGCCCGTCTTTTGAACCGAGGCACGCAGTGCCGGGACGTCCATCGGCACCAGAGTCCTGGGGTCCACCACTTCCACGTCGATACCCTGACCGGCCAGCTCCTCGGCGGCCGCCAGCGCGTGAGACACCATCTTGGATATGGCGATCACGGTGACATCGCGGCCCTGGCGTTTCACGTCGGCGACGCCGATGGGCACGGTGTACTCTTCATCGGGGATCTCTTGCTTGGTGGGCGAGGCGGCCAGTATCTGGTCCTCGAAGAAGACTACCGGGTTGTTGTCCCGGATGGCGCTCTTCATCAACCCCTTGGCATCGTAAGGAGTCGAGGGCATGATCAGTTTCAGCCCAGCCAGGTTCATGAACATAGGGTGGGGACTCTGGGAGTGCTGTGCCGCGGCGGAGCGGCCGCCGCCGGTGGAGGCCCGGAACACCAGGGGGAATGGCGCTTGCCCGCCGAACATGTAGTGAATCTTGGCCATCTGGTTCACTATCTGGTCCATGGCGGTGAAGGCGAAGGTCATCATGCCGGGGCTGATTATGGGGCGGAAACCGCTGCCCGCCGCGCCGATGCCCGCGCCCACGTAGGCTTCTTCCGAGATGGGGCAGGCCCGCACCCGTTCCTCTCCGAACTCGGGGATCAGCGCGGCCAAGGGTCCATGATTGCCACATAGATGGAAGACTTTGTCGTCCCGGCGCATCTCCTCGGTGAAAGCTTCCATCAAGGCTTCGACGTAGGTTACTTCTTTCATTCGTTCTGACTCCTATCAGGAGTTGGACCCGTTCTACGGGGCGAAGACGTCGGTTAACGCATCCTCGGGCTTCGGGAACGGACTCGCTTTGGCGAAGTCGATAGCTGCATCAACCGCCGCCGCGACCTCGCCGTCGATCTGTTTCAATGATTCCTCCGTGGCCACGCCTTGCTGCGTCAGGTGGCCGGCAAACGCCGCGATGGGGTCATGCTGATGGCCCAGGTCGATCTCTTCTTGCGGCCGTGGGTCCGGCGGGTCGTTGCGCTGCTCGGCGTGCAGACGCCAACGGTAGGTTTTGCACTCGACCAACGTGGGCCCCTCGCCGTTCCTCGCCCGCCGCACCGCCTGTTCAGCAGCTTCGTACACTGCCAAGACGTCGGCACCGTCCACGGTGACGCCGGGCATGTTGTAGCTAACCGACCGCACCGAAATATCCTCCACCGACTGGGTGGCCGCTGCGGAATTCCCCGAGGCCCACCGGTTGTTCTCACATACGTAAAGCACCGGTAGTTTCCAGATGGATGCCAGGTTCAGCGAGCCGTGGAAGGACCCTTCGTTGGATGCGCCGTCGCCGAAGAAGGATACGGCCACTCCGCCGCCGCCTTCCAACTTGGCCGCCAGGGCCGCGCCCGTGGCCAGGGGAAGTCCGGCTCCCACGATGCCGTTGGCGCCCAGCATTCCCACGCTAAAGTCGGCGATGTGCATGGAGCCGCCCTTGCCATGGCAGTAACCGTTGCTGCGTCCGAACAATTCGGCCATCATGAACTTGATGTCCGCGCCTTTGGCGATGGTGTGGCCGTGGCCCCGGTGGGTGCTGGTGATGCGATCTTCCCGGCGCAGGGCCGAACAAACCCCCACCGCCACCGCTTCCTGCCCGATGTAGGAGTGGACCGCCCCCGGGATGTTTCCGGCGTGAAGCTCATCGGCGGCCCGCCGGTCAAAGGTGCGGATGGTCACCATCGTCCGGTACATGTCCAACAGTTGATCCGGTTCCAAAGCCATGGCTTTTCCCCTCATACAGCCTGGGATCAGGTAGTCGTAGGGGGATTTTACTCCACAGTCTTTCGGACTGCTACAAAGAGTGTGGAGGTGAAAGAATGGGAGCGGACCTGGCGTCACCCGTAGCGTTAGGCCGCGTGATTGAGGAGAGCCGAATATCCGGGTCAATAAGATGTCGGTGCAACGCCTAAAAATGGAAACCGTCTAGGCCGCTTAGACAACTCGGCGGACATCCAACTTGCCCTTTAGTCCAACCGGACGTAAAATGGCGCAATACTGCCGAAGGGGGATCCATAGCTATGGCCGAAGTGCAACATCCATTGCGTGATATTAGAGTGCTTGACCTGGGACGGCACCAAGCCGGTCCAAGGTGTGCCCAAGTGTTGGCCCGCATGGGCGCCGAGGTGATTAAAGTAGAGCGCCTGGGCGGCGAAGAAACCCGCTACCACGGACCATGGGTCCGCAAGCAAAGCGCTTATTGGGTACAGTACAACACCGGCAAGAAGAGCCTCAGCATCGACATGCGCAAGGACGAAGCCAAGGAGATTCTGAAGGGACTGGTTAAAGTGTCCGACGTATTGGTTCAGAATTTCCGGCCCGGAACCATTGAAAATATGGGCTTTGGTTACGACGTTCTAAAAGAGTTGAACCCCCGGATGATCATGGTTAACGTCTCTGCCTTCGGCCAGTTCGGACCATATCGGGAAAACATCGGCTACGATCCCATAGGACAAACCATGTCAGGGATCACCATGGTTACCGGAGAGGAGGGCGACCCGCCCATCCTGACCGGAGTGCCGATCATCGACCGGATGACGGCCCTTCATGCGGCCATAGGAACCCTCACCGCCTTGCACGAAAGGGAGTTGTCGGGAGAGGGGCAATCGATCGATGTCTGTCTAGCCGACACCGGCTACGGCATGACCGAGATCCCCATAACCGCTTATCACGGCACCAAAAATGCTCCCAAGCGCGGCCGTACCGGAGCTCCCCCTGGCGGGACCTACCCCTGCAAAGGAGGCCACGTCCTCCTGTCCGCCGGCGACCAGCACCACTGGCACCGGGTGTGTAACGCTTTGAGCAAGCCCGATTGGCTGGAGGACCCCCGGTTCACCACTCGCGACGCAAGGGCCACGAACCGGGACGCAGTGAACGACGCCATCAACGCGTTGCTGGCCGATATGACCATGGAAGAGGCCATCGACCACTTCCGTAGATACGACATCGTCGCCGCGCCGGTGAACGACATCCCCCACGCGGCGGAGGACCCGCACCCCTGGGAAAGGCGCACCATGGTGGAGGTGGACGACTTCCTGGCCGGCACCATCGCCGTGTCCGGAGATTACTGGCACTTCAGCCGCACACCAGTCGTCGTGGGGACCACTCCCAAAGTAGGCGAGCACAACAACGAGGTCCTGTCCGGCATCCTGGGCTACTCCGAAGAAGAGATCGCTAAATTCGTCGACGACAGGGTCATCAGCGAAGAACACCACTACGACGAAGTACCTGGCTAGAGGAGCCGTCAGCGATCAGCTATCAGCCGTCAGAAACGGGCTCCTGATAGCTGATCGCTGGAAGCTGATAGCTCGCTAATACGTCAACATCATCCGCTGGATCTCTTCCGGGTCCTTGGTCTTGGTTAGGGCCAGCATCAGCAATATCCGCGTCTTCTTCGGCGACAGGTTGTCGGCGACGATATAACCGTCTTCGTCGTACCGCCTGGTGCGCACCACTCTTCCATTGCCGGTTTGGGTGGCTATCACCACGGGGATGCCGCTTTGCGTGGCTGTTTTCAGCGCCGCCATCATTTTGGAAGGCGAGCCGCCGCTGCCCAAGCCACCGGCGACGATGCCCGCCACCCCGGCCTCGACCAAGGCTCTGACCAATAGACCGTCGGCGCCGGCGTAGGCGTAGGCGATGTCCACCCTGGGCAGGGTGTGCACCGAATCAATGTCGAACTCGGCGTCTTGGGTGTGGGATTTGGTAGTGGTGCGGTAGAATACCGCCTGCTCGTCTGAATCGGCGTAACCCAAGCACCCCAACTCGTTGGACCGGAAAGTCTCCAACCGGTAGCTGTTCGTTTTAGTAACATCCCTCGCCGCTTGAATCTCGTTGTTCAGAACGGTGAGCACGCCATGCCCCGCCGATTGGGGCGCTGCCGCCACCCGGATGCAGTCGATCAGGTTGACGTCGGTATCGGTGCCCAGGCCGGTGGGCGGCCGCATCGCCCCGGTGACCACCACCGGTTTGCGGCTTTTGACCGTCAGATTAAGGAAATAACTCGTCTCTTCCAGCGTGGCGGTTCCGTGGGTGACGGCCACGCCCGCTGCTTCCGGGTCATCCCGAAAGATCTGATTGATCCGTTGGGCCAGTCCCACCCAATGATCCGGACCCACATCGGTGCTCCCCACGTTCATGTACTGCTCGCATCGCACGTCGGCGAAATCGTTGATCTCCGGGACCCGGTCCAGCAATTCCTGTATCGTTAAATGTATTCCGTCGTAGCTGTAGTTGATGTAGTCGGTGCGGGAAGAGCCTACAAAAGAGATGCTGCCCCCGGTCCCAATGACGTAGACTCGTGGTTTGGTGGCGGTTGCCATGAAATACCTCCTGAATCGGTCCTATACCGACCGCTAAGTATACGCCGATGGTTATCGATGGGCCGCAGGCCATTCCCCACGGTTAACAACAGTGGAGGATAGGCAACAAATTCTTCCCGATTTATGGGGATTATGGTATGCTCCAATCGACCCAGTGTACCTGATACAAAGAGCCGCCGTTACCAGGAAAAATAGAGTCCGCAGCGTCGAGCTGGAAAGGAGGTGAACCTTGTGTTTGCCCTTTGGACGCTCAGAGTGGTGGGCGCCGGAGCATTTGCGGTCCTTGGCTGGAGGCTTGGGGGGATTGTATCGGAATTTTCCTCGGGTAGAGAGCAATTTATTCCGTGGGGGTTGGCGCTAACCCTGGCGGGGCTACCCGTTGGAGCGCTGGTTGCGCCTTACTTGACGATTAAACCGTGGCGCAAATGCGCCGAATACATCAGTTCTATTCCCGGTTCTACCCTAGTTGCCGGCATCATAGGTCTGTTGGTGGGATTGGTCATCGCCTCTCTCATCTCCATCCCACTGTACTCGTTAGACGGATGGTTGGGCTGGGGTGTACCGGTGATGGTCAGCCTGTTCCTAGGGCTATTTGGAATGTGGCTGGGTGTCCACCGCAGTAGAGACATGTCGGCCATTTTCCCCAGACTGGAAAGCCCCAACGGCGTCGGGAAAGTCTACCGGAATGGCAGTATCCTGGTCGATACCAGCGCTATCATCGACGGCCGCATCGCCGACCTAAGTATCACCGGGTTTCTGGAAGGCAGCTTAGTGGTGCCCAGGTTTGTGCTGGACGAGCTGAGGCACATCGCCGACTCCAGTGACTCGTTGCGCCGGGCCCGTGGCCGCCGGGGGCTGGAGGTGCTGGGCCGCCTGCGCAAGGACGACACTGTTCCCATGGAAGTCTTGGACGTGGGGGTTGGCGTTGGGGAAGAGGTGGATGCCCAATTGGTAAAACTGGCCAAGGGAATGAACTCGCCGATACTCACCACCGACTACAATCTGAACCGGGTAGCGGAGCTACAGGGCGTCCAGGTGCTCAACGTCAACGAGTTGGCCAACGCCCTCAAGTCCATCGTGCTGCCCGGTGAGGAACTCCGGGTTAACATCGTCCAGGAAGGGAAGGAAGCGGGCCAAGGGGTGGCATATCTGGACGACGGGACCATGGTTGTCGTGGAAGGCGGACGCCGCTACCTGAACGCGTTTCATGAAGTGGTGGTAACCAGGGTGCTGCAGACCGCCGCCGGCAGAATCATCTTCGCCCAACCCAGGGGCTAGCCGGTCATGGTTGGAGCCTCTACTCCCGGCTTCAGTGTGGGAGCGGTGGTGGTGGCCGCCGGCAAAAGCGCCCGGATGGCCGGTGTGGATAAGATCTTCGCTCCTGTCCTAGGCCGGCCCCTGCTCAGCTTCGCCCTGGACCAGCTTGAGGCGTTTCCACTGGTAACCGAGATCGTGTTGGTAATTGATTCCGGATCGCTGCGCCAGGGGCGGGTCTTGATCGATGCCGCCGGTTACCGCAAGGTGACCCATGTTTGCCCGGGTGGAGAACGACGCCAGGACTCGGTACGCTCCGGCTTAGACTCTTTAAAGCCCTGCGACTGGGTTATCGTTCATGACGGCGCCCGTCCTTGCCTGGACGTGCCCATGCTGGAGCGGGGACTTGCTGCCGCCCAAGAAGCGGGCGCGGCCGTCGCCGGAGTTCCGGTAACCGACACCATCAAGGTGGTATCCAGCCAGGGAATCGTGCTGGATACGCCGGACCGCCGGTCTATATGGGCGGCTCAAACACCTCAGATTTTCCGCTATGATCTTCTGCGTGGCGCCCATGATCAGTGCGCTCAAGACGTTACCGACGACGCCATGATGGTGGAAAGTCTGGGTCACCCGGTGAAGATGTTCCTAGGTTCCTACGACAACCTGAAAGTGACTACGCCGGAGGATCTCATCCTGGCCGAATCTTTCCTCAAGTCCCGGGTATCGGAGGGGCGGTAACGTTGTTGGACCGGACTCTTGGCCAACGCCGAAATGAAAGATGTCCTGCCTGAACCCGCATGACATTCCGAACGTAGCGTGGAATGTCATCGGTCCAAGACAAATAGACTGAATAATAACGTCACGGAAATAAAATGGACTTTCGCGTCGGCATAGGATTTGATAGCCACCCGTTGGTAGCGGGCCGCGGCTTGGTGTTGGGAGGCGTGTCCGTTCCTCACCACTCCGGGTTGTCCGGCCACAGCGACGGCGACGTTTTGGTTCACGCCATCATGGACGCTTTGCTGGGGGCTGCGGCGTTGGGAGACAAGGGGGTGCATTTCCCTTCCAGCGACCCTCAATACAAGGACATCTCTAGCTTGATTCTGCTGTCCACCGCGGGTGATCTGGTGAAGGCAGCCGGTTGGCGCATCTCCAACGTGGATGCTACAATATTGGCGCAAAATCCGAGGCTAGCGCCCTTTGTTGAAACTATGAGAGAACAGGCCGGTAATGCCTTGTCGATACCGGCGGCAAGGATCGGAATCAAAGTCACCACCACCGATTATCTCGGCTTTGTCGGCCGGGAAGAAGGTATCGCAGCCTGCGCCGTGGCGTCACTGGTAAATGAGGCATGAAGTTATATAACACTCTGACCGGGGAAGTTGAAGAGTTTGTTCCTTCCGATGGACAGAGCGTCAAGATGTACATCTGCGGCGTCACGCCCTATTCGTCCACCCACGTGGGCCACGCCCTTAGCTATGTAGCCTTCGACGTCCTCAGGCGATACCTGGAGCATCTGGGTTATACGGTGCGCCACGTTCAGAACTTCACCGACGTGGACGACAAGATCATCCAGAAGGCTCAGGAAGAAGGCATAACGCCCCAGGAGCTGGTGGACCGGTACGTCGACGACTTTTTCCGTTGCATGGACGCCCTCAACGTCCAGCGGGCCCACGTCTATCCCATGGCGACCAAAGAGATGTCTCCAATCATCGAGACGATCCAGACCTTGGTGGACAAGGACTACGCCTATCCGGCCGGCGGCGACGTCTTCTTCAGAGTCACAAAGAGCAATGACTACGGAAAGCTGAGCCATCGCACCTTGGACGGGATGCAGGCCGGCGCCAGGGTCGAGGTGGACGAGAATAAAGAGCATCCCATGGATTTTGTCCTCTGGAAGGGCGCAAAGCCCGGAGAGCCGTCCTGGGAAAGCCCCTGGGGGCCCGGCCGCCCTGGCTGGCACATAGAATGTACCAGCATGGCGATGACCTACTTGGGTGAGACCCTAGACATCCATGGCGGCGGTCAAGACCTGATCTTCCCGCATCACGAGAACGAGATCGCCCAGAGCGAAGCTTCCACCGATACCACGCCCTTCTCTCGATACTGGGTGCACAACGGCCTGCTCCAACTTGGCGAAGATAAGATGAGCAAGTCGCTGGGCAACCTGGTTTCAGTGGACCAAGCGCTGGAGAAGTATAGCGCTGACTCCTTGCGGTTGTACTTCCTCAGCTCCCACTACCGCAGCCCCCTGAGTTACAGCGACGAGGGCTGTGCCGCGATGGAGCGTAGCGCCGGCCGGCTTCGCCATGCCCTGGCACGGGAGACCGGGGGCAAAAAGGGTGACCCGCTGGATACCGGCCCTTATCAGGAACGGTTCCTGGCGGCCATGGACGACGATCTGAATACCCCCAGGGCTCTGGCCGTTCTGTTCGACCTGGCAAGAGACTTGAACCGAACCGGAGACGAGGGTAAGGACGTACGTGCTGCCCAATACAGCCTGCGCCGATTGGGCGGGATCCTGGGACTGACATTCCAAGAACCGGCCTCCGGTGGGCAAGAACAGTTGGCGGCCAAGCCCTTCATCGAGTTGTTGCTAGCCATCCGTACCGAACTGCGCAATGCCAAGCAATACGAGATGGCGGACCAGATACGAGAAGGCTTAGACCAGCAGGATGTGATACTGGAGGACACCGCTCAAGGCACCCAGTGGCAGTATCATCCCGGGGCATGAACTTTCCAGGGAACCGATGCCTGGTTCGCCGCCCGGCGCATCTGACTTTGGGAAACGGAAAAGCGGCCTTGAACTGCTACCGTTGTCCCCCTCGTCAATAACTTGATCAGCCCCCATACGTCCCATACTTCCGTCACGTTTGGTTGAGATTGGGAGAAGCATGCTGGACAGCGCCACAATCCATCCCCTAACGCAGATCGTTGGCAGTGAGAACGTGCTGACCGGCGAATATGATTTGGACCGGTACTCAGCCGATGCCCTCAATCCGTTTCGGGCATATGGCGCCGAGGACGCCTTCGACCGGTTGGCCGACGCCGTGGTGCGTCCGGAATCCACGGAACAGGTAGCCGGCATCGTGTCTCTGGCGGCTGATCAGGGGATCACCTTGATCCCATACGGCGGCGGCACTGGGGTAATGGGCGGCACCGTGCCCGTTCGTGGCGGCGTGATAGTCGATCTGTCTAGAATGAATCGGATATTGGAGATCAATGCCCGGAACCTGACCGCAACTGTTGAAGGCGGCGTGGTGCTTGGGGACCTGGAAGATGATCTGGCCGAACAAGGCCTGATGCCAGGCCATGACCCTTATAGCGTGCCCATAGCGACCGTTGCTGGGGCCATCTCAACCAATGGCGTGGGTTACCGGGCGGCGGCCTACGGCCCCATGGGAAACCAAGTGGTGGCCTTGGAAGTGGTGCTGCCCGACGGCCGAATCGTGGCTACCAAAGCCGTGCCCAAATACTCCTCCGGGCCGAATCTGAACCACCTGTTTATCGGCAGTGAGGGAGTATTCGGCATCATTACCAAGGCGACGATCCGGGTCTTCCGGTTGCCTGAAATCCAGGTTTTCACCACCGCGTCCTTCGATACTTTCGACCAGGGGTTTGACGCGGCCGTTGAGTTGACCGCGTTGGGGATACGTCCTAGCCTGCTGGACCTGACCGAAGACGAAGCCGGTATCCGTTTGCACCTACTATTTGAAGGGTACCGTGAGGGGGTGGCCGCCGACGAGCAACGAGCCAAGCAGATATGTGTTCAAACTGGGGGGCAGGACATCGGCCCAGGCCCTACCATGGAATATTGGCGAGACCGGCGGCAATCAGCGGTGCGATATAAGGCCGAGGCATTGGGCCGGCCGCGCAAGGTCCGATGGAACCGCTGGGGAGGTAGGAACTTTGATTACCTGCACATGGCGTTGCCGGTATCAAAGGTCCTGGACTACCGGAAGCGCTGCGACCTGATAATGGCGGGCACCGGAGTCAAGGTCGCGGAATACTCCTTGTGGAGCCGCCCCGAGCTTTTCTCGATGATGTTACGGCCCGATGCCGGCAGTGAAGTTAGATTCCGAGCCAATCTGGCGGAGGTAGTTGAGCAGGTGCTAACTCTGGCCCAAGATATGGGTGGAATCATGGAGTATTGCCACGGTGTTGGGGTTAAGCTGAACCACCTTTTGGCCCGGGAGTTGGGCGTCAGCCATGATGTTATCCGAGATCTGAAACAGACCCTGGACCCGGCCAATATCATGAACCCTGGCAAGCTGGGCCTCTAAACAGACGCATCTGAACAAGATCCGCTCGGCGGAGCGAGCACTCTGTCGAGAAAGAAGCGCCTGTTGTCATTGCTCCGAAAATAGAATTGCCACCCTTCGGCCGCACCCTTGTCATTCCGGCACCAGCCCTTCCGCTGAAGGGCGGCGGGGAACCTCACGTGAGGGGCCAACCCCACCTCAGAGTTTTGGTCCCTCCGCTCTAAAGAATCACAGGGTATAACAACCCTCCCACGCTAGCCGTATTTCGCCCCACCAGATCGCCATTGAAAGCCCGGGACTCTCTCGCCGAATACCTCATCAATATTACCGATATTGTATATCGTATATTATCTGTAGACATGATAATCATAAGAGAGTATCATAAATTCAAATGGTGACACGCTCTCAGTATCGCCCTGGACCATATCAAGCCCCCGACGGTATTCCCAACGAGTCAACCATAAATTCTAACCACCTATATGGAGGAAAAATGGTTACACTAACAACCCCCAACCGTCGGAATACCGAAGCTCCCGTCGTCGACCTCGAATCCGGTGTCATGTCCCCCGCAGTGGTCGCGGACCTGCTTATCGCCAAGGAAATGATTGGCAGTTTCGTCCCCACCAAAGAGGAAAATTTACTGGTAAAAATGCTCAGAAGCGCCGTGGCTTTCTACGATTCCCTGTCTGGACCTGCTATGACCCAGCGGGAACGCAATCGCCGGGAAATCGCGGAGGTTCTGCCTGTAAGTCGCTGGGACCGGATCCTCGTCTAAGTCCCTCGATCCTGCAAATTGCGGGACGCGAGTTCGTCCCGCAAGAGTGATAATCGGTGCCACAATAACCCCTTATTCCGTTCAACCCGAACAGAGTAAGGGGTTAGTTTTTGGAAAGAGACTTCTCAAGCCAGAGACTTAGGCCGAGATCTGGAATCGCGCTTACACAGGACGTACTCGGTGGGGCCGTTCTCAGAACGGCAGTTCCTGGCCCAGGCCCTGTTCCTTGGCTTTTCGGTAGACCAGTTGAGCGGCCGCGATGTCTTCCAGGGCGATTCCCATGGACTCGAACAGGGTCAAGGACTGGTCGGAGGGGCGGCCCGGCACCCTGCCGGATACAACGTCCCGTAGCTCGTGGACCATGTCCCAACGGAAGGAACCCCTGGCTTCAGGCCACATCAGGTCCCCGCATTCGATCTTCGCTTGCTCCAAGTCGTCCACCACGATCAAATCGGCTCGGGTGACCGTCCCTTCGTCGATCTCCCGCCTCATCCAGTGATTGCCCCCGGCGGCGTTTATATGGACGCCGGGGGCCAGCCAATCGGCCTCCAGCACCGGGTCTCGAGAGCTGGTGATGACCACCACGATATCCGCGCCCTCTACGCAGGCCTGAGCGCTTTCGGCCGGGACAACTTCCACGTTCAACCTTTCGCTGCTTTGCCGCGCGAATTCTTCCCGGCGGTCTTCCCGGCGGCTGAAGACTTGAACCCGGCTGATGTCTCGCACCTCGGCAACTGCCGCCAGTTGAGTCCTGGCTTGGCCGCCGGTGCCGATCACCGCCACCGTGGATGCTCCCTGCTTGGCCATGTAACGGGTGGCCAGGCCGGAAGCCGCCCCGGTGCGGATCTGTCCCATCCTCCCCGCTTCCATGCATGCCAAGAGCGCCCCCGACTCGTAGTCATAGAGCATTACGAGCATCTTGGCGCCGCCGGGGCCGCTGAAGGATGGATAGGCTTTGTAGCCGAACACGTTGTGTCCCGCGTCGGCGGCCGCCATAAAGTGGAAAAATCCGCCAGGCATCCGCATTCTGGACCTGGGTTTTAGCTCGGTCTGGCCTTTTCCGGCATGGGAGAATGCTTCATCCAACACGTCGATGCATTCGTCCATGGGCAATAGATCGGCAACCTCTCTCTCGTTTAGGAACAGGGCCATCCTTTCCTCCTGATTCGCGGTTGGTTTTTCGTGTCTAGCGCCCAAGTATAGCATCCGGCTTAACCCTGGAAATATCCAGGCCGTTTGGTTACAATTGCCCAACTCACTTCCGGAACTCAGTCCCGCAACTCACTCCAAGGAGCAATAGGGTGGTTATTCTCAGGCCACGGGTGTTCGTTACCCGCCGATTTTTCCCGGAAGCCCTTGAGGTCCTAACCGACGCGGCTGACACGGAGGTGTGGCCCGACGATGAGCCGCCCACGACAGAACAGCTTCTGGGAAAAGTCGTCGAGGCCGACGGGATCTTAACCAACATCATGGACCGCATAGATGCCGATGTGTTTCAAGCGGCCCATCGGCTAAAGGTGGTTAGTCAACTCGGTGTTGGGGTGGACAACATCGATGTGGCCGAGGCCACCCGACGGGGCGTGTTGGTTGGCAACACCCCAGGGGTATTGGCCAAAGCAACGGCGGACATCGCGTTCGGGCTGCTGATGTCCGCGGCTCGCCGTATCAGCGAGGGCGACCGTTGGCTGAGGGCAGGCAATTGGAAGATGCAATACCATCCCATGGTGTGGCTGGGAGCCGAAGTCCACGGCGCAACGCTGGGCATCGTCGGTATGGGCCAGATCGGGGTGGAGATGGCCAAGCGGGCCCGCGGATTCGATATGCGTGTCATCTACTACTCTCGAACTCGCAAACCGGAACTGGAGTCGGAGTTGGGCATGGAGTATTTCGAGCCCTCGGACCTTTTGAGCACCGCTGATTTCGTGACTCTGCACATACCACTTACGCTGGAGACAAGGCATTTTATCGGCGAGCGGGAATTGCAACTGATGAAGCCGACAGCCATCTTGATCAACGCGGCTCGAGGGGCGGTGGTCGATTCCCAGGCTCTCTACACGGCGCTAAAGGAAGGGTGGATCAGCGGCGCTGCCCTGGATGTCACCGATCCGGAGCCGATACTACCCGACGACCCTCTGCTCTCGCTGGACAATCTGGTAATCACGCCCCACATCGGCAGCGCCTCCATCGATTCTCGACGAAGGACGTGTTTGTTGGCGGCAAGAAACGTGGTAGCGGGAATCCAAGGGAAAAGACTGGAGGCCTGCGCCAACCCCGAGGTTTATGCGGCCAAAGGGATCTGATGGTTGCAATTTGTGATGGGATGGCGGAGAGGGCGGGATTCGAACCCGCGAGAAGCTTGAGGCCCCTACGCGATTTCCAGTCGCGCCCGTTCGGCCGCTCCGGCACCTCTCCGCGAGAGACGGCGTTAAACAGGGGAAGAACGTTCGCGCATTACTTTGGAAGTGGCCTGCTCTAGGCCGGTAGCGAAACGAGGAGCCCGCTGCGTTGCCTAGAACCATTATAGCTAATACGCCTTTTAGATGTCTACTAAAAGGCGAAGAAAAGAACCTCGGTCGTCACGATGTCCCGACTTTTAATCGTGTGACTGGGTGCCCTATAATATAGCGTGGTTTTAAACACCCCATGACGTAATAAATGGCGGGGACGAAGCCGGCGTGCGGCCGGTTCAACGTTTGCCCCGCCGTCCCGGGACCTGGATGGGTTCCTGATTGCGCAAAATAGAGGAGGATTCATGGCCGACGCGGGTTTCGAGAAAGTAGCTGATCTAGGCGATCTGTCTCCGGGAGACATGATGGCGGTTGAAGTGGGAGGGGAGCAGGTCCTGCTGGCGAACGTGGATGGGACTATCTACGCGTGCGACGAGATCTGTTCTCATGCCTACGCCGCCCTTTCCGAGGGAGACTTGAACGGTGCTGAGATAGAGTGTCCGCTGCACGGTGCGAACTTCAATGTAACCACCGGAGAGTGTTTGACCCCTCCGGCGGAAGATAATCTTAAGGTGTACCCGGTGCAGATCGAAGGCCAGGACATTCTGGTAGGACCGCCTGGCAGCTAACGGCCTTTGGCCGGCATTCAGGCGGCCTGGGAACCCGTATCGCTTCCAACGGCCAAGTACATTGGCCTATCAGATGGTAGAAATCGAACAACCGGAACCTGTGGATAATCACTGGCCTGGAATTCGGCGGTCAGCGGAATATCTGTTGGGGCGCCCACGAGAAGTTGTTTAACATCTGTACGCTGGAAAAAGGCCAATAGACGAACCACACCTTCCCCAAGACCAAGCCCTCGGGCACCGGCCCCCAGGAGCGCGAATCGTTGCTGCTGCGCCGGTTATCCCCCATCACGAAGTACTCTTTGGCTCTCAGGCGCGTGGGTTGCATGCTGGAATTACCCTTGCGGGTGATGTAGGGCTCTTCTTGATAGCTGTTGTTTACGAAGACTTTGCCATCTCGTATCTCGATGGTGTCTCCCGGCAGCCCGATCACCCGCTTCACAAAGTCCTTGCTGGTGTCCCTGGGGAAGTGGAATACGATGACCTCCCCCCGCTGGGGAGGATGAACTGCGAACCGGCGGTCGGGCCGGTCCACCTTCCAGAAGGGGACGATGCGGGACAGACGGACCATGTCCAACTGGAAATAGACCAGCTTGTTGACCATCAAGTACTGGCCGCCTTCCAGGGTTGGGTTCATGCTGGAGCCGTCGACCTTGAAGTTCCGGATGCTGGTCTGGATGACCATAAAAACGATCAAGGCCAGCACAACGGCTTCCAGTAATTCTCTTAAAACACGGTTCATCGGCGATGCTTATCCATCGTCGCGGGCGCCTGGATCATCCCCCTCCCACAAACATCCCCCCGCGCCGGCCCAGCCTGGCGCTTCTTTTTGCGACAAGGGGAATTATAACATTCGGGGGAAGGGGGGGTCGTACCCCGTTTGTCCCCCCAGCGCTCCTTCTGCTACAATCGGCGGCAGTTTAGCCGGGGATTGTCCGGCGGGTTGTTAGTGAAGGAGCCGTTTCATGGCGTGGCGATTTGAGTTGCTTAATAAGCCCTACGGTGGGATCACCGAGGGTCCGGTGTGGGATGGCGAGGCCCTTTACTTCACCCACATATCTAACCATCGGATCATGCGGTACGACCCCGGCTCCGGCGCCATCACCCAGGCTCGGGACGGCACCAACCACACCAACGGATTGTGCCACGACGCCCAGGGCCGTCTTTACGGTTGCTGCTCCGGCGGCCGCTCCATCGTCCGGTTCGAGCCCGACGGTACAACGACAACCATCGCCGATCGGGTTGACGGCCAGAAGCTCAACACACCCAACGACCTGGCGACGGACCTGAAGGGGCGTATCTGGTTCACCAATCCATGGAACGCCGCCAACATCGACCCCAGCGAGGTAGAGGAACTTGATAACCGCTCGGTGCTCCGGGCCGACCCGCAAGCCGACGGCTCCTACACTGTTACCAGGGTGACCTTCGACACCACCATGCCCAACGGCATCCTGGTGTCCCAGGACCAGAAGACCCTTTACGTAGCGGAGAGCAACAGCGCCCGGATTGACCTCGACCGGGAGCTGCGAGCCTATCCCATCAACGATGATGGAAGTCTGGGTCCTTATACGGTGCTGCATACGTTCGGCAAGGACAAGAACGCGGTGCATCGGGGTATCGACGGGATGTGTTTTGATGTCGATGGCAACATCGTAGCCACCGCCGGCTGGCCTAATGGCGGTCCGGGGCCGATGATCTACGTATTTTCGCCATCGGGGCGGGTGCTGGAAACCCATCCAGTCCCAGCCAGCAATCCTACTAACTGCTGCTTCGGCGGCCCCGACCGGTCCACCCTATACGTGACTTCCACCGATGGACACTTCTTCAAGGCGGAAACGGACCGTGTTGGCTGGGCGATCTATCCGTAGCAATTTCCGCCGGCAGGTCCGGCATAGGACCGGCGAGGAAACGACATGAGTTTGGGCAACTTTGGCATCAACCGGCGGCAGATCCGACAGGGCGGCGGCCGCGGCAACGGGAACGACCATGTGGACGAGTTGTTCGGTTGCACCGAGCTGTTCATCTACCAGACGCCAAATGTCCGGAGAAAGGGCTACGACGGGCTGAAGTTGTACCTGGAAGCTCAAGAATGCGAGATTATTTTCACTGCCGACGCTCCCCCTGAGCTGAGCAAGTACGAGACCATGCGCATCACCCACAATAAAGCGGAAGCGATACCCCTCGCCGTTGTAAAGCGGGCTCACGCCTGGGCTCACTCGAGAAACTATCTTCACAGCTTCTTCAAACCAATGTACCGGTAAGCTTCGAGGGCATTTCCTTCAAGAACTCAATTCCAAATGTGGTTCGCCACGATAAATCTGGGTCACCACCAACGCAAGCAGCTTGTGATACCGTTCGTCCTGAGCCTGTCTAAGGACCATACACCGGGGCCAACGATTTTCGAGATAATCTCTAGTCAACGGTCTGGCCACGCAGCTCTATGGCGCAACAACTAAATAGCCAGAGTTTCATATTGGCGGTCGACCAAGGCACCACCGGGTCGGCCGCGTTTATTTTCGACCATGACGGACGTGTGGTGGCAACTGCCGACCGGGAGATCACCCAGCACTATCCTGAACCAGGCTGGGTCAGCCACGACCCGGAGGAACTGTTCCAATCGACCCTGGCCGTCAGCCGCGAAGCGATGTCGCTGGCCGGCATTCAAGCAGATCAGGTAGCGGCCATGGGCATCACCAACCAGCGGGAAACCACTGTTGTGTGGGATAAGGCCAACGGTGTCCCGGTGGGGCAAGCCGTTGTCTGGCAATGCCGGCGCACTGCACCTCTATGCCAACAGATGAGCCTGGATGGGCTGGATCCCCTGGTCAGACAGAGGACAGGGCTGGTCATCGACCCTTACTTCTCTGGCACCAAGATCAGGTGGATCTTGGACCACACTAAAGACGGGCAGAAGCGCGGGGAAGCGGGCGAGCTGAGCGCGGGCACCGTCGACTCTTGGCTCCTCCATCGCTTCACGGGAGGAGGGATGCACGCCACCGACATCACCAACGCTTCTCGCACGATGCTGTTCAACATCCACACCGAATCCTGGGACGATGACCTTCTGGAATACATGCGGATACCCGAGGCAATGCTGCCCCAGGTTCTACCAACCAGCGGATTCTTTGGCGAGACAGACCCCGCCCTATTCGGGTCGCCGATCCCTATCACCAGCTTGGCGGGAGACCAGCACGCCGCCCTGTTCGGACAAGCTTGTTTTCAACCGGGAATGGTCAAGAACACTTACGGCACAGGCTCGTTTTTGCTGATGCAAACCGGCCAACGGCCAGTTGCCTCGTCCTCGGGTCTCTTGACCACCATCGCCTGGCGGCAAGCGTCTCTCCAAGTCCAGTATGCTTTGGAAGGGAGCATCTTCAACACTGGCTCCGCGGTCCAATGGCTACGAGATGGATTGGGTATTATCCGCGACGCCGGGGAAACAGAGGCGCTGGCCGAATCGGTTGCCGATACGGGCGGGGTGTTCTTCGTCCCCGCGTTCACCGGACTAGGCGCGCCCCACTGGGATGCCGAGGCCCGGGGGACGATTACCGGGCTGACTAGAGGCACCAACCGGGCGCATATCGTCCGGGCTACATTGGAGGCTATCGCCTATCAAGCGCGGGACGTTGTAGAGGCCATGGAGCGGGACACTGGAATCAAGATGCCCGTGCTTCGGGCCGACGGTGGCGGCTCCGCCAACTCGTTCTTGATGCAGTTCCAGGCCGACCAGTTAGGGGTACCTGTGGAGGTCCCTGAAGTGGCTGAGACCACCGCTCTGGGCGCCGCCTATCTGGCCGGGTTGGCGGTTGGCTTCTGGGATGACCAAGACGCTGTCTCGCGACATTGGCGGCTTTCCCGCCGTTACGAGCCAAGGATGGACCCAAGTGTAAGAGACGAACTTTACTCGGGCTGGCAACGGGCGGTGGAAAGAGCCAGAGGCTGATGTTTCGGCCCGGTCTGTTCTGCATCGGGTATCGCCGGTGTAATATACTGTTCGCCAACCGGCCACACGAAGTTCGAAAGTTCACCAACGGAAAGGAGACGACATGGTAAAGATCAAACATTTCGCTCTGACAACCAGGGACCCGGGCAAAACTGCCGAGTTCTACAAAGAAGTATTCGGGCTAGAAGAGGTCCGAAGGGACGCTAAAGGGCAGGTCTTCCTCAGCGACGGGGACTTCAACATGGCCATCCTGAATTTTAAGACAGATGACGACGCTGACTTGGGCGCCAACGGCCTGGAGTTTGGCGGCATCCATCACATCGGCTTCCTTGTGGAGGATATCGATTCCTTCGCCGAGAAGGTCAACAAGGCCGGCGGCAAGCAGTTGACCCCCACGATGATGCCTGGAACGGGCGGACTATTCGGCAACGGCAAGGCGCGCAGCAACGCCGAGGTAAAGTTCAGCGGACCGGATGGCGTCATCATCGACATGTCCGAATCTGGGTGGCAGACGTCTCCCTAAAAGGGCTGGCCGCTCGCGATTAGGCTGTCCGAATCGCTGGTTGTGATTCGAAGGCCATAAATTCAGGAGATTTCGATGGACCAGGGTATTGACCTGTCCATGTGGCCCGAGGTGAAGGGCGTTTTCGTCGGCGGTTGAGTGGACCGGGGACCAGGCTCTAGGTTTAGGGCCCAAGCTCATGCTCATAACATGAAAAAAGACAGCAGCTTCGGCTGGATCTGCGTCTTGTCGGCCAAACGCATCTACACCGCTACCGGACGGCCGTCACGGCTTCTCTGGCACGAATACGCCCACATATTGACGCCCAACCACGGCCACGACGATACCTGGCGAAACAAGATGCGCGAGTTGAAACAACCCCTGCCGCGCCGGTATCAAAAACGAACAAGACCGTGACGGGCCCGTCGTTAACCGGACCATAACACGGATGGTATACTACCGAAGACTTCCGCGCTCATACTCGAACTGGGAGAAATAAGATGGGCTACACACCGAGTCATCTGGGGCACGTTAACATATACGTGCGAAACGCCGAGATTTCCCAAAAGTGGTACGAAGACATACTGGGTCTGCACACCTATGACTTTGTGCCCGGACGCGCCGCTTTCATGGCAGCGAACCTGGACGAATCCCACGAGGTAGCATTGATGCAAGTGGGCGACGACGCCCCCGGAGTACAGCCGCGCGGCGTGGGCCTCAACCACATGGCCTGGCGTGTGGACAGCCTGGACGACTTGAAGGAGTTCTACGCCAGGATCAAAGAGAAAGACGTTGACTTTAATGTCGCTGACCACGGCATCTCCTTGGGTATTTACTTTAAGGACCCCGATGGCAATGGCATCGAGGTTTATTACGAGGCGCCCCGGAGCCAGTGGTTCCGGCAGGAAAACATGTTCTTGAACGAGGACAAGCCGCTAGGGAATTTCCCCGGCCCCTGGGACGAAGTACTGGCAGCGGCCGCCGCAAGATAGCCTCTCTCACAATTAGAACTCATAAGAGGGCGCCCCGATGCAATCGGGGCGCCCTCTTATGAGTTCGCAGTTGCATCGACGATGGTCTGGACCGTATCGACATTCCGGCCTTTCTACGGAAGGGGAATCCAGACCCACCACCCAAGAAATAAACTTGCCAACTCCGTGCCGGTACACCCTTTCCCCCGTAAAGCCCAGCCATGTTCCGGCGAATTACCACCCCGGCTCATGATGCGGTATACTTTGCGGGACCGGCTCCGCCCTCGATTTGGGCAGATAAATGTGCCGATTAGTTGGAGCGTCTTCCTCGTTTGACGTTCCCTCCACCGCTAAAATACGCAAGGAGTGAGGACATGAAATTTGGAATATTGTACGAAACGCAGCGGCCCTATCAGGGCAACGACCTGGACTGGAACAGCCTTTACAAAGAAACCCTGGACCAATGTGAACTCGCCGATCAGCTGGGGTTCGACAACCTCTGGTTCGTCGAGCACCACTTTCTGTTGGGATTCTCCGGATCTCCATGTCCCGAAGTCCTATTCGGAGCGCTGAGCCAAAGGACCAAGAACATCAGGATCGGGTTCGGCGTGTCCATCCTGCCCAGCCACCACCCCATCCATATCGCCGAACGAGTGGCTATGGTGGATCAACTCACCGACGGCCGGGTCGAGTTCGGCACCGGGCGGTCCAACGCCTATGAGCAGGTCGGACAGGGCATCGACCCTCGGGAAACCCGGGAACGGTGGGACGAGGCCCTAACGATGCTGCCCAAGATGTGGCAATCCGACGAGTTCTCCTGGGAAGGCAAGCATTGGAACGTGCCGACGCGGCGGATACTCCCTCGGGTCTTCCAAAAGCCCCATCCCCGGATGTACCTGGCCTGCACCCAAACCGAGAGCTTCCGTCTGGCGGCGCAGAAGGGCATCGGCGTCTTGTCCTCGGCGTCTTACGCCGTTGATATCCTGGCCGAACACGTTAAAGTCTACCGCGACGCCATAACCGACGCCGAGCCGGTGGGCGCCTTCGTCAATAATTTCTGGGGAAACAACGTCCATGCCTACTGCGGCAAGGACGACCAGGCAGCCAAGGAGCTTGCCGCCGAGTCTATGAAAACCTTCTTCGGGCCGGACAAGCCCTACATTCAGGGCCGCATCAACGCCTACGAAGAGCTATTGGAAGCCTGGGGCGGCGTGCCTGATGATCTGAACGCCGACTTCAGCCGTTGGTTGCGCCAGTCCGACGATGCCCACAAACAACAAGCAGAGGAAGCCGGCCTGTCCTTGGACGCCGGTCCCGGCGCCGCCCGGGCGGCCATCGCCCAATTGGATGCCAATGTGCTCTCCGACCGCGGTGTCATCATCGCCGGAAACCCCGAGAGCTGCATCAAGACCGTCCAGATGTACGAGGATATCGGCGTAGATCAGGTAATGATGATCATGCAAACGGAAACCATCTCCCACGACAAGGTGATGGAGTCCATGGAGCTATTCGGCAAAGAGGTGATTCCCGCCTTCCACAAGGCAGAGACCCCGGTAGCAGGAAACTAAAGAATAGGGGTGGCCCCGTCGCCCGACAGGCCACCCCAACCAAAAGTAATTGCATCAATAAGCCAGAGAGATCCCCGCTGTGCCCAAGCGCTTACGGGACGGGTGTTCCTAACGACTCGATCCTAAGGCCGGCCTGGTTCCCGCTCTCTGGCTTATTTATTATAGCGGGGGGAGCTGGGGTTTGCTCCTCGTGTCACATTCCTGTCAACCTAGTCCTAGTTATGTGCCGTAATCCCGAACCAGTCAAAGAGCACCTTTATCACCGAGATAACCGTCCCCAGACTGGGAGGCTACTAAGCCATACGGAAGATGAAATCCAACTCCCCGTATTGACTGTGCTCGGATAGCTGTTGCCTACCGGTATCCGCCGATGGAGTCGTCAACAATGGGCTACCGTAAAGGGTGGCACTAGGGATGCTAGCGCGAACAGACGCCACCATGTTCCTGCAGACGTCTTCCATGCTGTGACCATGCAACCCAACGCGGCAAACAATCGTCGCATCGGAAGCTAACAGGGGTGCGATTCCACGCCAGGCATCGGCGATAAATCGCCAGTATTTGTATCGCGATGTGTGCCTATCATCTTTGGATGCTCCAGCACGTGTAGGGTGATTTGCGCCCCCTAGAACCCATAAACGTAGCCACTGGTCTTCAGCGAAGCTCGTCGTATTGAAATACGGAGGTGAAGTGATAACCGCTTTAACCTTTCCCTCCATGAACGGGAGTCGCCTGGACAAGTCTCTTACGTCCTCCTGGAGAGCGAGAGCGGTCTTCTGCGGCGCCCCCTGCTTCAGTCTAAATCTTGACCACCTTCGCAAGATTTCAAAGGTTGCCCTCTTATGTGGGTAGAGGTCATGTTCCCGCCAGTATTTTACGGAATACTCTGGCTTTGTGCTGATCCGCCGGGGCATTTGATTACTTAGGTAGCAAGGAGATTTGTCTCTTTCTCCATGGAGGCACCCCAACAGCAGAGCTGATATAAAGCAATCAATGGTATCGGTATGCCACCGGAGGTGTCTGCGGAGGAACAGAATCTCTCTGAGAGTAGTGTGGTAATAGGCGTGCTTGAAGAATCGTGGGAGAAACCCGCGTTCTTCCTCAAGGTCCGCAGTTGGTGTCTCGACGAATTCTGCCTCCAGCTCGGTGATACGATCAAGAACCGATTGTGGCTGGAGGGATTTGCTTTTTGCCCGAGTGATACAATAGGCCACCGGATTTGGGTCACTTGCGACTGCGTTCCTCTGAGTAAGCAAACTCTCTAGCAGGGTAGTCCCGCGTCCGCTGAAGGGGTCTAAAATCAGTTCACCCGGCGCGCTATGATTGCGGATGTGGCCTCGGGCAAAATATCCTGGAAACATCGCAAAGTACGAGCAGAGAGCATGGAGTCTGTGTGAGCCCTTTACCATCATTCTGCCGCGGTCTCTTCGCCAACAGACATCATCTTGCTAACCCATTCTAAACACGAATCCCAGTCGCCCGAATCGTGGGTCAGACTACGGTCTGCGGCCATGGACGCGAACCGGGCAACGCGACATCGATCGAAGAAAAGGCCTGCTTCTCTGGCATGCATATCCCATTCTTCCGATGTGACTCGGTGCGGGATGAAAAATGCCCGGATTAGTTCGCTGACGGCAGCGCCCTTGATCCAATTACCCCAAAACACTCCCGTTTGAAGCTCTGGTTTCTTGGAGTGCCACCCGTCATCTTTGTTAGTTGCGCACTGCCCGAAAAGAACCAGCTTGCTCGTCCGCTGATCAGGAAAATCCTTCCACGCAACTATGTCTAGATGGCGATCCTTGGACCCAAATATGGGATCGTTGTTGTAGCCGTCTCCCTCGTGAAGATGACTCCAGCTGAGTTCGTTCAGGGCGTCTATAAATGAAGGACTCATACCACGCCTTGGCGAGCCGAACCTAACCGCTTCGCCGCCGATGTAATTCGCCGCTGCAATCGTCGCTATGTGCTCAAACAAGCGGCGTGGGTATGTTGGCAGGTCGTCCGCTGGGTCCCCGTCGTCATCTTTTTGGATGTTCAGCCGTTTCGCACCGTCTCCGAACATAGACAAACACAAACAAAATACGTAAGGAATGTATTGCTCGATGTGCCCTTTGGTTTTTACCTCGGCACGGCTGACTTCGAAAGGATAGGCTGAGTCAGCCGCCTGAGCTCGGTCTTCTAGCTCGGCGAATACCTCATCGACCTTTCCCTCGATCAAGCCATGGTCTGAGTCGTGAGGTACCTCGCCCTCTTCGGGGGCATCTGGATCAAAGGTGCCAGTCCGGCGGAGAGCCCGCTCCAATTGACCCGTGTTGGCACTCCCATCACCGCTTGTTAGGGCCTGCAACTCGATCCAATCAGCGAGTTGGATTGAATCCTTTGTAAGAGCCGGAAGGGGAGTAGGCATGAAAGCGGGCTATAATTTCAAGGAACCGGAAGATCGGGCTTTCTCCATGTCACCCAACGTGGCACTGGCGAGCATCATGATGTCTTTGGCTATGTCGTAGAGGTCTTGATCCCCTTCGTAACCAGTTACAACAGCTCCTCTAGCCCCTTGTAAATATTGCTTAGCGAAGGTTAGCGCGGTACGTAGTTTGCGGTTGTCGGGAATGCTCAATTCGTGTGCTAAATCGAGCGACCGACCAGCCCGCAACGCAGTCAACGATTGTGGATTGGCTATCGCTTCTCGAAGTCTTTTTAAGTCCGGGTTCTGGGAATGAACTAGCGGCTGTATTCCTTGGCTCTTTTTGCCGTACAACCACGTCATCAATTCGGACAGGTTGGATAAATTATCTTTGGGGACTGATTGGGAGTCTGGATCAGCATGGGCGTCTACGCCAACAAAGTGGAGGAAATCCGGCTGATCTAAGGCTGTGTATAAGTGGGAGAATGCGAACCTGCTCTTGTAGCGATCCTCAATATCGAACCCTGCCTCTTTCTGAGCCTGCTGAAGCACGCGGTAGCCACGATACAATCTCAGTACCGTCGTATGCCTATCACCTATCTGGCGAGCTATGTCATCGAGTGATTGGCTGTAGTTCTCGTGAACCGTTGCAATATGATGGGCCTTGCTGTACGAATCCCAAGGTTTTGGACCATTGATATGTTTAAACCCGATGTAGGTCCAAATCTCTTTTCTTGACTGGTAGGTGATTACTGGGAGGCGGCCAATTGTGCCTTTGCGGCTTCAGTGATAGTTGGGGCTGACGTGATTTTTAGAGTCTCTCTGAGATGGTCGTCAACAAGAATCTTCACAGCTGCAAGTCGTCGGTTGCCTTCGATTACAACCATCTTCTCCAAGTCCGGGCCAGCCTGCCCCTCGGAGTTCTGGACGACGAGTAGTGGCTCAGTCTTGTAGTAGCTGTTATAGGCAATAGAATAAACGAGCTCATCCACAGCCATTTCAACCCACAAGCGCCGTGTTAGCTCCGCTTGGTCTGTGGTCGGTTCTGCAGCAGACAACCTAGGGTTGTTTGGATCGAGAAGAAGGTTAGAAACGAGCGTGTCTTCACGGAACCCTAAAGGCATCGGTTGTGTTTTGACCAATGAAGATTGACTTGAAGTCATCGGGTTGATTCCCCGCTATAAAACGCGATTAGTGGTTCGCAGAACCATGCTGACAAATACTCAGGAAGTTCGTCGGGATATTCCATGTCCGGGGGTGGTAGGTTAATCCAGCAGATTAAACAGAGTATATCCTCGCCTCTTGATGCTGGTCAAACACCTCACCTCATTCAATACACCTTGACCAAGATAAGTTGTGGCTCTAAATTGAATGTCCTGGAAACCTTCGTAAATCTATGAGACTAGAGATGTAAGTGGTGGGCCCGGCTGGTGTCGAACCAGCAACCTATCGGTTATGAGCCGACCGCTCTACCGCTGAGCTACGGGCCC